>Ga0160430_100086_pt1 | contig 82463 bp, 78 predicted proteins | sample HID1971I_E0MG_FD_108274 | JGI IMG/M metagenome (GOLD analysis project Ga0160430, IMG submission 108274) | Enriched millipede-associated microbial communities from UW Madison campus, WI, USA - HID1971I_E0 MG | ecosystem: Host-associated > Arthropoda: Insects > Digestive system > Unclassified ...
CCCCGGGTCGGGGGGTGATGGTGAATGGTCACCTCCCCACGCTACGGCCCGGGGGAGGCCGGGGTGCCAGGGGGGGCCAGGGGGGGGGGGGGCGACGAATCGCGGAGGGTCGGACGAATAACGGATGGTTCTCCGGAGGAGGGTCCGTCGATCGTGCACGGGTCCGCGATTCGTCCGTCGAGACGGGATGAGGGGCTTCCGGATGTCGGAGGCGCGCTCTACCCTCGGAGCATGCAGCGCACCGCAGCCAAGACGGCCTTCGCGAATGTGCTCGTCAACACGTTGATCGCCAACGTGACGACGAGCTTCCTCTGGTTCGCGCTCACGTTCTGGGTGTACATCGAGACCCAGTCCGTGCTCGCCACCGGGATCATCGGCGGCGCCTACATGCTGATGGTCGCGTTCTTCGCGATGCTCTTCGGCACGATCGTCGACCGGCATCGCAAACACACGGTCATGCTGCTCTCCAGTGTGATCTCGGCGGTCGCCTTCCTGCTCGCAGGCGTCGTCTACGTCTCGCAGTCTGAGAGCGCGCTGCTCGACCTCGGCGGCCCCTGGTTCTGGCTCTTCTCGGCCGTCATCCTGTTCGGCGGCGTGATCGAGCAGCTGCGCAACATCGCGCTCTCGACCACGGTCACCCTGCTCGTCGACGAAGAGAAGCGCGCGAACGCGAACGGGCTCGTCGGCACCGTGCAGGGCCTCGCGTTCCTCGTGACGAGCGTGTTCTCCGGCCTGTCGATCGGGTTCCTCGGAATGGGGTGGACGCTCGCGATCGCGATCGTCGCGATGGTGCTGACCTTCGTGCACCTGCTGTTCATCCGCATCCCGGAGGGCGCGCCGAAGGCCGACCCCGATGCGAAGAGCGCGCTCGACTTCCGGGGGAGCGTTCGCGCGATCCGGCTCGCGCCCGGACTGTTCGCGCTGATCATCTTCTCGACGTTCAACAACCTGATCGGCGGCGTCTACATGGCGCTGATGGACCCCTACGGCCTGACCCTCTTCGACGCCCAGATGTGGGGCTTCGCGCTGGCGTTCGCGTCGACCGGCTTCCTGATCGGCGGCGGGCTCGTCGCGAAGTTCGGGCTCGGCAAGAAGCCGATGCGCACCATGCTGCTCGTCGTGATCGCGATGGGACTGCTCGGCTCGGTGTTCATGCTGCGAGAGTGGTGGCCGCTGTACGTGCTCGGCATGTGGGTCTACATGGCGCTGGTGCCTCCGGTCGAGGCGGCGGAGCAGACCGTGATCCAGAAGGTGGTTCCCTTCGATCGGCAGGGGCGCGTGTTCGGCGTCGCCGCCGCGATGGAGGCGGCTGCCGCACCCATCACGGCGTTCCTGATCGCGCCGATCGCCGAGTTCCTGATCATCCCGTACATGAAGACGGCCGACGGTCAGCGGCAGTGGGGTTGGCTGCTCGGCGAAGGGGATGCCAGAGGCATCGCCTTGATCTGCCTGTTCGCAGGGCTCATCATGGTGGTCGTCGGCACGCTCGCGTTCTTCACGAAGTCGTACCGACGGCTCACCGAGCTCTACGCGCACGCGCCCGAGCAGCACATCGACGGGCAGGACGACGCTGAGGGGCAGAGGTCGGACGGGCAGAGCTCGGACGGGCAGAGCGCGCGCGGCAGCAGGACCGCCGATGCACCGCCGATCGTTCCGGGAGCGGCTCAGCTCTGACGGCAGCGCTGCTCAGTCGAGGTCGAAGATCTGGTCGTTGAGGTCGGCCGCCTCGGTGTCCCAGAGTGCTTCGATGCGCGCGGCCAGTGCGCCTGCGTCGAGGGCCTTGGCGCGGAAGACGACGGATGCCGCGCGCAGCGGCTCGCCCGATTCTCGCGCAGACTTCGCGAAGCCCTGTGCCACCGCGCGGGCCCACGCCTCGCTCGCGGCCTTCACCGCGGCGTAGTTCGCACCCCCGGCGAGTGGTCGAGCGACCGCGGTTGATGACACGATCGCGAAGCGTCCGGCATCCGATGCCTGCAGTGCCGCATCGAAGGCGCGGCTCGTCGTACGCACCGCCTCGAGCGCGGGGAGCAGCGCGGCGAAGTCCGCATCCGACTGCCCGGCGAGGCCGCCGCCGCCGCGCCATCCGCCCACGAGGGGCACGACGGCATCGATGCGTCCGTATTCTGCGAGCAGTCGGGTCGACAGATCGATCATCGCTGCGAGGTCGGTTGCGTCGCTCTCGACCGCCTTCACGGCGGGGACCGCGGCGACGAGCTTGGCGAGGCGATCCGCAGAGCGTCCGGTCGCCACGACGGTGTGCCCGGCGTCGAGCAGCTGGCGAGCCAGCACGGCGCCGGTTGCTCCGCTGCCGCCTGCGAGCACGATCACCCGCGCCTCAGACATCACCGAGCCACCCCTCTGTGTGCGAGCGGCCCCGGTATGTGATGCACACACGGGGGTGGTTCGATGCGAAGGGGGTGGGTCGGCGAAGGAGCGGGCTCATCTCAGTCGTCCGTGCCGCTCAGTCGTCCGTGCCGCGGATGCCGACGGTCGACTCGATGACCGGCTTCATCTTCTTGTCGAGCGCCTCGAAGAACATCGACAGCGGGAACTCGTCGTCCAGCACGGCGTCGGTGTAGCCCTTCGGGGCGCCGGAGAGGATCTCGTCCGACAGTCCGCGTGCCCAGTTCGAGGCCGGGTGCGGCGTCAGCACGCCGCGGACCAGCTCGTAGGCGGCGAGCCAGTGCGCCGTCTTCGGGCGGTCGATCGAGCGCCAGTAGAGCTCGTCGATCGCATCGCCCAGGGCGACGACCGCATCCGGCACGCCGTCCCAGTCGAAGGCGAGTGCCGTATCGGTCCAGTGCAGCACGCCGCGCTGGTGCAGCCAGGCGAACAGCAGCTGTCCGCCGAGGCCGTCGTAGTTGCGCACGCGGGAGCCGGTGATGGCGAAGCGGAAGATCCGATCGAAGATCACCGCGTACTGCACGAGCGGTGCGTGCTCGAGCATCTCCTGCTCGGACGCGGTGAGGTCCTCGCCGGCCTCGGCGCGTGCCGACAGCGTCCGCTGGATCCTGACCGACTCGCGGAACGCGGTCAGGTCGCAGCGCAGCTCTTCGAGCGAGTACAGGAAGAACGGCATCCGCTGCTTGATCATGAACGGGTCGAACGGCAGGTCGCCGCGCATGTGCGTGCGGTCGTGGATGATGTCCCACATCACGAACGCGCGCTCGGTGAGCGCCTGGTCGTCGAGCATGGCCGCGGCGCGCTCCGGCAGATCGAGCTTGGTGATCTGGGCGGCTGCGCGGGTGACTCGACGGTATCGAGCGGCCTCACGGTCCTGGAAGATCGCACCCCAGGTGAAGCGCGGGATCTCGCGCATCGCGACGGTCTCGGGGAACAGCACGGCCGAGTTCGTGTCGTAGCCGGGCGTGAAGTCGACGAGTCGCAGCGAGACGAATAGCGTGTTGCCGTAGTCGCCGGCCTCGAGCGCGCCGATGAACTCCGGCCAGATCGTCTCGACGATGAGCGCCTCGACGAGGCGATCGTTCGAACCGTTCTGCGTGTACATCGGGAACACGACGAGGTGGCGGATGCCGTCGATGCGGTGCTGCTGCGGCTGGAAGGCCATGAGCGAGTCGAGGAAGTCCGGCACGCCGAAGTCCGACGACGCCCAGCGGTCGAAGTCGACGACGGAGGCAGCGAGGTACTCGGCATCGTGCGGGAAGGCGGGGGCGAGCGCGCGGATGCCGGTGGTGATCGCGGTGACCAGCTCGGTGGCCCGCTGGTGGGTGGCCGGGTCTGTCGCGGCCCCGGGAATCGAGCCGTCCTTGATCTGCAGCTCGCGGATCGCGATCGCGGCATCCTTCAGTTGCGCCCAGGCGGCGGACTGCTCGGCGATCGATCCATCCTCGACGACCTCGGGTTCGCCGACGATGGCCTGTGCAGCAGAGCTGTTGGCGGAAATGATGGACATCGAGACCTCCGATCGCGCGGCATGCCGGAAATTTTCCGGTCATAACGGAATACTTACGATAATCTTACATCCATGGATGACTCTGTCGACCGCGCGATCGTCGCGGAGATCGCACGTGACGGACGCGCGACACTCTCCCACCTCTCGGATGCCGTCGGCCTCTCGGTCTCGGCAGTGCAGTCGCGGCTGCGGCGGCTCGAGACCCGCGGTGTCATCACGGGATACCGCGCGATCCTCGACCCCGAACTCGTCGGAACGCCGCTGTCGGCGTTCATCGAGATCACCCCGCTCGACCCCGCCCAGCCCGACAACGCCCCCGAGCTGCTCGAGCACCTCGACGCGATCGAGGCCTGCCATTCGATCGCCGGCGACGCCAGCTACATGCTCTTCGTCCGGGTCGCGTCGCCCCGTGCGCTCGAGGAGCTCGTGCGCGACATCCGGACCGCGGCGAACGTCAGCACCCGCACGACGGTCGTGCTGCAGACGTACTACGAGCACCGGCCGATCCTCCCGGTGGAGTAACCTCACGAGCGACACGCAGTACCCACCGACACAGGAGACACGATGTCGTTCCAGGCATACCTCGACAAGGTCGAGACCCAGACCGGACTCACCCCGCGGCAGTTCATCGCGCTCGCGAAGGAGCAGGGCTTCGATGAGACCACCAAATCCACGGTCGTCCTGAACTGGCTCAAGAATGAGTACAGTCTCGGACACGGTCACGCGCAGGCCATGGTGCACGTGATCCTCAAGGGACCGAAGATCAGCGACAAGCACGTCGGCAAGGGCGGCGCCCACGGCGATGCATCCGACACGCTGTGGCTCGACGGCAAGGACTCGAACCCGAACCCCTGACGCTGCGCTCGCTGTCGGATCCCTGAGTCTGCCGACAGGCCCCCATCGCCGCGCCCAGTAGGATTCCCAGCGTGGCAGCATCGTCGAAGCGCAAGAGCACAGCGCGCACCAAGAGCACCCCGCGCACCCCGAATCGTTCGAGCGGCAACCCCGCCAAGCGGCCGGTGATCGAGGCAGGTCCGGTGACGGCCCGCGACTGGATCGGCGCCGCCCGCCTGCGCACACTGCCCCTCGCGGTCGCCCCGGTCGTGATCGGCACCGGCGCCGCGCGCAGCACCCAGCCGGAGTTCCACTGGGTGATCGCGCTCGCGTGCCTCGCTGTCGCGGTGCTGCTGCAGATCGGCGTGAACTTCGCGAACGACTACAGCGACGGCATCCGCGGCACCGACGCCGTGCGCGTCGGTCCTGCTCGCCTCACGGCATCCGGTCGGGTGCCGGCCCGCACCGTCCTGATCATCGCGTTGGTCTTCTTCGCACTCGCGGCTGCGGTCGGTCTCGGGATCGTGATCCGCACGGGGCAGTGGTGGATGCTGGCGGTCGGCGCCGCCTGCATCGTCGCCGCCTGGTTCTATACCGGCGGCAAACGCCCCTACGGCTACGCGGGGCTCGGCGAGGTCTTCGTCTTCATCTTCTTCGGCCTCGTCGCGACGCTCGGCACGACCTGGGTGCAGATCTTCGACCTGCCGCAGCAGGCCTGGCTCGGCGCGATCGCCGCCGGACTGTTCGCCTGCTCCGTGCTGCTCGCCAACAACCTCCGAGACATCGACCAGGACCGCGCGGTCGGCAAACGCACACTCACCGTGCTGATCGGGCGTCGCGCGACGCAGGTGCTGTTCACGCTGTTCTTGCTCGCGCCGTTCGGGATCGCGGTGGTGCTCGCCCTGCTGTTCCCGATCGCCTGGATCGCGCTGCTCGCACTCCTGGCCGGGCTGCCCGCAGTGGCGATCGTCTGGACGTACCGTCAGCCTCGCGAGCTCGTGATCGCGCTCGCGCTGACCTCGCTCACCGCGCTGCTGTACGCGGGCATCCTGTTCTGGGCATTCGTCGGCTGAGCCGGGCTGTCGCTCGCCGCCGCTGTCGCTGAGGGGTCACATTCGGCCGCTTCGCGAAGCCGGCGGCGGCCATCTGCGCCACCTGCCGCGGCTGAGGGGTCACGAATGGTCGCCTCAGGGCGCGGGATGCGGCCATCTGCGACCCCGACGGGACCGCCGACCAGCCTCAGGCCCTGGTGTCGGGCTCCGAGGTCGCAGCCGGAGCAGCCGACTCAGGAACCTCAGCATCCTCCGCGCCGTCGAGCGCGGAGTCCTCGGCGTCGGCATCCGCCTGCCGCGCGGACTCACCTCGGCCCTGGCGGCGCTCGTGGATCACGGTCGACGCCTCAGACAGCGGACGACGCAGGAAGAGCATCGAGATGCTGGTGCCGATCAGCGCGGCGAAGATCGCGGCGAGCCACCAGAACTCCCGGAAGATCGGGAAGAAGAACCAGAGGATCGCGAGGGGGACGAGGAACGCCAGCAGCCGCAGCACGGTGTAGACGAGGAGGGGTGCAGGCTTCACCCCCTCAGTCTAAACGCGCCTCCTGATGCCCACGTCCGAGTCCGATCAGAGCGAAGGGGATGCCGCGCACCACCCGTTGACGCGGATGCTCGCCCAGCGACCACAGCATCTCCGCCTCGGGATCGAGCGCGAGATCCTCGCATCCGACCGGCAGCGGATACGAGTGCGTCGTGAGGTCGTCGCGGGTGCCGCTCCACAAGCGACCGGGTTTCATCAGGTTCGACTGCGACACGAGGTGCAGCCCGCCCCAGCGCACGGCGCCCTGCATCCGCGCGATGCCGGGGGTGAACCTCGCGTGCTCCGCGAACGAATCCTCCGCCCCTTCGGGGATCGAGAACTCCGCGATGCGGCCCTGGTCGTCTCTGCGGTACTCGCCGATCAGCACGCGGCGCAGCGGGGTGCCGCCGTCGTCGAAGGCCCGGCCGAGGAACGAGCAGCGCAGCGCGATCGGATGCACCTTCGAGCGCACTGCGACGAGCGCGGTCGTCGGCCGCCAGCGACTTGAGACGCCGCGGACCCGTCGGGCGACCGTACCCCGCACCCGACGGGTGTCGCCGAGATCGAACTCCCAGATGCCCTGCCCCGTCGCCGCGACGAACAGTCGGTCCTCGAACCACGCGAGTCCGCCCGTGTGGATCTGCGCGGGCTGCAGCTCGCCGTCCTCGTCCGCGAACGCGAGCGCGACGTCGATGTGCCGCGAGCGCTCCGGGTCGATCAGCACCACGCGGGACGCGAGATGCGTGCCGGTCCTGTTCTGTCGGAACCAGCTCACCGCGAGCGTTCGTCTGCCGCGCCAGGATCCGACGTCGATGCCCTGCGGGTACCACTTCGTGGTCCAGGCGCGCGCGGTGAGCCACCGGAGGTCGGCGGTGTCGCGCATCCGCCGTCGCATCGGTCGCCAGTGCGATCCACCGAACCAGAGCATCTGACCATCGTCGCCGATCCCGGCGTGCTCGTGTGCGAAGACACCCCGCGTTCACCTCGGGGTCGCCGACGCGCAACGATGGCCTGCGACCATGCATCACGTCGTCCACCCCCGGGAGATCCGTGCGCAGTCCCCTCGTCACCGTCATCCTTCCCGCGAAGGACGCGGGTCCCTACCTCGCGACCGCGCTCGAGACGCTGACCCGCCAGTTCGACGATCCGGCCGCGCTCAAGCTCGTCGCGATCGACGACGGATCGCGCGATGACACCGGTGCGCTCATGCGCCGCTACGCCGACCGGTTCCCGCACGCCGACGTCCTCGTGAACGCGCAGCCGCAGGGCCTCGCGACGGCCCGCAACCAGGGGCTCGCGCATGTGGAGGGGGAGGCGTTCTGCTTCCTCGACGGCGATGACTGGATGCAGCCGCAGCGACTGCAGGTGCTGGCCACGCGGCTCCGCGAGCTGGACGCCGACTTCCTCCGCACGGATCACGTGACCGTGCGCGGCGGGGCTCGGACGCTGGTGCGCGCCCCGCATCCGTGGCGCGAACAGGTGGGCAGCCCCCGTGAGGCGATCCTGCCCGAGACCGAGACGACGATGGTCGACTACCCCTTCGCGTGGGCTGGAATCCTGCACCGGCGGATGCTCGACCGCGGTCTCGCCGCGTTCAGGCCCGGGCTCTTCACCGCCGAAGACCGGCCGTGGATCTGGCGACTGCACCTGCAGGCGGCATCCTTCGCCGTGGTCGATGCACCGGCGTTGCTGTACCGACGCGGCGTGGCGACCTCGCTCACACAGGTGCGCGATCGCCGTCAGCTCGACTTCGCCAGGGCGATGACAGAGGTCGTCGAGATCGTGGAGCAGGATGCCGAGGCCGACCGCTTCCTGCCCAAGGCGGTGTGGACGGCGCTCGCGCTCAGCTCGCATCACTTCGTTCGTTCCCGGCGGATGCAGTCGGGCCTGCGAGGCGAGATGCGCACCGCGATCCGCGACCTGCTCCGAAGGCTCCCGGAGGCGCAGGTGATCGACGCGGTGCGCCGGATGGACGGACCGCGCCGACGCGTGCTCGCGCGATCTCTTCGGCGAGCGGGGTACGACGGATGACCCAGCTCTTCGCGCTGCACAGCGCCTACGGACTCGTCACCGCGGCTGCCGCGATCGACGAGGGGCTCCTGGGAGCATCCGCCGACCGCATCCTCGTGCCGTTCGTCTCCTCCCTGGTGCCGGAGACGGTCACAGGCATCGCCGCCGACCCCGCGCTGCAGACGCTCCGGGAGCGCTTCGACCGCATGGAAGACCTCGACGCGCTGCTCGGGCCGCTGCATCCGAGTTCCTGGGAGCCGGACCCGGCCGACCTTCCCCTGCTCGAGCGGCTGCTCACACGCGCCTGGGGTCTCGACCCCGACGACCTGGAGCTGCTGGTGCAGAGCCCGCAGGTGGCGCCGGCGCGCACGCTGCTGTCGATCTTCCCGCGTGCACGCATCACGATCGTCGGCGACGGGCTGATGACCTACTCGCCGATGCGCGTCGCCCTCGGGCACACCGTCTCAGCGCGCATCCATCGTGTGGTGCACGCAGACGTGGTGCCTGGCGTGCGTCCCCTGGTCGGCGGGATCACCGCGGCATCCGTCCCGGTGTCGTCCGAGGCCTTCCGTCGCGCGCTCCTCGAGACCGACCAGGGCGACGAGGTGACGGATGCCGCCGGCGCACCGCTCGACGACGGCGCATCGACCGTGCTCGTGCTCGGCCAGTACCTCTCGGCGCTGGGGCTGATGACGCCGCGCGAGGAGATCGCGCTGCAGCGCGACCTGATCGATCGTGCTGCCGAGTGGTCGCCGGAGCGGATCGTGTTCAAGCCGCATCCCGCTGCGCCACCGCTGCTCACCCATGCGGTGCGCGAACGGGCGCTGTCCCGGGGGTACGAGTTCGTCGAGTACCGGGGCCGGCTCGCCGCCGAGATCCTCGCGAGGCGGCTCGATGCGGTGGCCGTGGTAGCGGGATTCTCGACCGCGCTGCCGACCGTGCAGGCGCTGTTCGGCACACCGATCGGATCGAGCGGCACCGCGGCGATGCTCGCACGCCTGACTCCGTTCGAGAACAGCAATCGCGTGCCGATGACGATCGTCGACGCGCTCACCCGATCCGAGTCACCGCACGCCGAGCCGGATCGGCTGCAGCTGCTGATCGACGCGGTCGGCTACGCGATGCAGCCGGAGATCGTCGGGCACCTGCGCGAGCGGGCAGAGCGATGGCTCAGGGAGTCGGATGCCGATGAACGGGACCGGTACTTCACACCGGCTCGGCTCTCGGCGCTGCGGTTGCCTGGAGCACCGGCGGCCGGCCGGCTGCAGCGTGCGATCCGGCCCGCCGGTGGAACCGGGCGCGTGGAGGAGCTGCGACTCACGGCGCTGGGTGCGCGGCGTCGCGCCGGGCGCGCATGGCGAGCGATTCGAGGGCGATGATGACGGACATGACCAACACGACGACGGCGACTGCTGTGGCGATCATCCCCGCGCGGGGCGGATCGAAGGGCGTGCCCCGGAAGAACCTGCAGGCGGTCGGCGGCGTGCCGCTCGTGCAGCGCGCGATCCACGCCGCGCAGGCCGCTGAGGGCATCGAACTGGTCGTGGTCTCCACCGACGACGTCGAGATCGCCGCCGCGAGCGAGGCGGCAGGAGCCAGGGTCGTGCACCGCCCTGCCGAGCTCTCCGGCGACACTGCCTCCTCCGAGAGCGCGATCCTGCACGCACTCGACGAGCTCGAGCGCGACGGGGTCATGCCCGAGATCGTGGCGTTCCTGCAGGCGACCTCGCCGTTCATCCCGAGCGAGGCGCTCGCGGCGGCCGTGCGAGACATCCGTGCCGACCGTGCGGACAGCGTGTTCTCGGCGTTCGAGACCTACGGCTTCCTGTGGCGTCGCGGCGACGACGGCGAGGCGATCGCGATCAACCATGATGCCTCGCACCGCCCGCGCCGCCAGGACCGTGAGCCGCACCACCTCGAGTCAGGGGCCTTCTACGTGTTCCGCGCCGACGGCTTCCGGGAGAGCCGCCACCGGTTCTTCGGCCGCATCCGCATCGCGGAGGTGCCGGAGTGGACCGCGATCGAGATCGACGACGAGCAGCAGCTCGGCATCGCGCGGGCGCTCGCCGCACGGCACGAGCTGCCGCATCCGATCCCCGCGCGAGCAGTCGTGACCGACTTCGACGGCGTGCACACGGATGACACGGCGATCATCGACGCAGACGGGCGCGAGCACGTGCGGGTGAGCCGCGAGGACGGCATGGGCGTCGCGATGCTGCGGAGGGCCGGCCTGCCGATGCTCATCCTCTCGACCGAGGTGAACCCGGTGGTACGGGCGCGGGCCGAGAAGCTGCGGGTGCCGGTGCTGCACGGCATCGACGACAAGCAGTCGGCGCTGCGGGACTGGGCCGCGAAGACCGGCGTGGCGCTCGACGACATCGCGTACCTCGGGAACGACATCAACGACCTGCCGGCGATGCGCATCGTCGGGTGGCCGATCGCGGTGGCGAACGCGCATCCGCAGGTGCTGGAGCAGGCCCGCGTCGTCCTGTCGCGAGCGGGTGGCGACGGTGCAGTGCGAGAGCTGATCGAACGGGTGTTGTCGAGCTGACCGATGCCGGTCACCCTCCGGTCGCATGGTGTTCACCATCGAGGCGTACCCAGGAGGGGAGCGGACTTCCTGACCGCTCGATGACCGGAGGACTCATGACTGTCAGCATCGGCTCGCACGTGATCGGAGGCGGTCACCGCGCCTATGTGATCGCGGAGATCGGCCTGAACCACAACGGCGACGTCGAGATCGCGAAGCGTCTCATCGACGTCGCGGCGCGGGCCGGCGCCGACGCGGTGAAGTTCCAGAAGCGCACGCCCGAGATCTCGACGCCGGAGCACATGCGCGACGTCCCGCGGGAGACGCCCTGGGGCACCATGAGCTACCTCGACTACCGCCGCAGGGTCGAGTTCGGCCGCGATGAGTACGTCGCGATCGGCGATCACGCCACGCTGCTCGGGCTCGACTGGTTCGCCTCGCCGTGGGATGTGCCGAGCGTCGACTTCCTGGAAGACCTGAACGTCGTGGCGCACAAGGTCGCGTCTGCGAGCCTCACCGACACCGAGCTGCTGCAGGCGCTCCGGGCGACCGGCAAGCCCGTCATCCTCTCCACCGGCATGTCGACCATCGCGCAGATCGACCGCGCGCTCGACACGCTCGGCACCGACCGCGTCGTGCTCATGCACGCGACCTCGACGTATCCGCTGGAGCCGGAGGAGGCCAACCTCCGCGCGATCGCCACGCTGCGCGATCGCTATCCCGGCATCCCCGTCGGCTACTCCGGCCATGAGCGCGGTCTGCAGATCTCGCTCGCCGCCGTCGCGATCGGCGCGGTCGCTGTCGAGCGCCACATCACGCTCGACCGCACGATGTGGGGCTCCGACCACGCGGCATCCCTCGAACCCGGAGGGCTGGAGCACCTCGTGCGCGACATCCGCGTGATCGAGTCGGCGCTCGGCGACGGGGTCAAGCGCGTGTTCGACAGCGAGCGCGCGCCGATGGCGAAGCTGCGTCGCGTCTCCGCATGACAGGGGACCGCATGACAGGAGACCGCGTGACAGGGGACCGCATGCCGACGAGTCGAGATGGTCTGCGGGTCGTCGCTATCGCCGACGCCGACTCGTTCGTGAAATGGGCAGCGTCCCTGCTCGGCGGAGTGCCCGGCATCCGATCGCATCTGCTGCTCGTGCGAACGCCCCTCACTGCGAGCATCGAGCAGCAGCGCACGGCGCTCGCCGGAACCGGGATGCTGCCCGAACAGGTCACCAGGGTGCGGTTCGCCGAGACGCTGGCGTGGCTGGAGGGACAGCGCCCCGAGGTCGTGCTGCTCGCCGGCCGCGGCCCGTTCGTGCGACTGATGGGGCGCGTGATCGACGCGCTCTCGCACCGACCGGTCACGATCTCGGGCCTCCCTGGCATGGCCATCCCTGCGCAGCGCGGGGCGCTGGACTCCCGCGGGCACACCGACCTCATGATCGTGCACTCGCACCGCGAGGCTCGTGCCTTCGAGGAACTCGGAGACCGCATCGGCGTGCAGCTGCCCACCGCACTGGCGACGCTCCCGTTCGCCAGGCGACGACAGCGGATGCTGCGCCCAGAGCACATCCGGGTCGACGCCGTCTCCGGCCGTCGGAACGCCGTCGCGGTGGCCGAGCGGCCCGAGTCACTCACACCCGTGCGCCCGCCAGCCACCGACATCGTGTTCGCGGCGCAGGCGCTCGTGCCGGTCGGCCTGGACGAGCGTGCCGAGATCGCGGCGATGCTGGTGCGCGCGGCCGAGGCCGACCCGAGTCGACGGATCGTCGTGAAGCTGCGGTCGAGGCCGGGGGAGTCCGAGACGCACCTCGAACGCTCACCCTACGCCGAGCTGCTGCCGACCAGGCGCCCGGACAACCTCGTGTTCTCGTACGAGTCGATGGCGTCAGCGCTCGACAGTGCAGCCGGTCTCGTGACGGTGAGCTCGACTGCCGCGATCGAGGCGACGGCCCTCGGCATCCCGGTGATCGCACTCGACTCGTTCGGCGTGAGCAAGAGCCTGCTGAACACCGTGTTCGTCGGCAGCGGTCTGCTCGGCGGACGCAGCGAGGTCGTCGCCGGCAGGTTCCGGCATCCGCATCCCGACTGGCTGCGCGACAACTACTTCCATCCAGAGGCGGAGTCGACCTGGTGGGATCGGGTCGAGCAGCTCGTGGCGCTCCGCCGGGCCGGGGCGCTTCCGCCGAAGCGGGTGCCTGCCGCCCGCGGCGGCTCGATGCACGATGCCTGGCACCGTGCGAGCGTGCTCGGCGCTGAGGATCGGAGCCTGCAGGGCGGACTCGCCCTCGCGCTCGGCGCCCCGGCGACGGCCGCGCTCGCCGCGCTGCGCCGCCGCCGTCAGCCCACTGAGGGTGGCACCTGGGCGGATGCATCCACCGACTTCACGCTCGAGCCGAACCCGTTCCACGACTCGATCCGGCGCTGAGGCGAGCTAGCGTCCGAGCAGGGTCCCGACCTGGGTCCGGACATCCCTGGCGATCTCGTCGACGGTCAGATCGGCGTTGATGCTCGCCGCCATCGTCAGGAACATGACGGCCGACACGATGCGGGCGCTGGCCGCTGCCTGTTCCTCGTCGATGTTCGGCTCGCGCTGCAGGATGGAGGCAGCTGCATCCTCGGTGCCGCCGACGATGCGGAGCGCTTCTGCATGGTTCGCGTCGGACGGATCCCCGAACACCATCTCGCGCAGGTACACGCGGCCGTTCTCGATCTGCACCCGGTTGCACTCGATGACCGGGCGCAGCAGCGCCATGATCGCGTCGAGGGTGTCGGTGACCTCTGCGGCAGCGGCGATCCCCTCCTGGAGGGCGACCGCATAGTGCGCGTTCTGCACCAGCAGGAGCAGCTCGCCCTTGGTCTTCGCATACAGGAACAGCGTGCCGGTGCCGACGTCCGCTCGCTCAGCGATCTGCTGGGTCGTGACGTCGTCGATGCCACGCTCGGCGAAGAGCTCGGCCGCGGCCGCGGTGATGCGTTCGAGCTTCTGCTGCTTGTTGCGCTCGCGGCGGCCGAGTGCGGCGTCGGTCGACATGGCATCCTCCGGGAATAGAAAATGAGTAGGCTCAGTTATGAGTGAAGTCGCTAACGTGCGCACTCAGCAACCATTGTCGCAAAGAAGAGAGAACATCCCATGCCCGCACTCACCGGAGCCGTCGTCCTGATCACCGGAGCGAACGGAGGCATCGGCTCGGCGTTCGTCGCCGAGGCGCTCGCGCGCGGCGCGGCCAAGGTCTACGCCACAGCTCGCACGCCACGCACCTGGGATGACGAGCGCGTCGTGCCCCTCGCGCTCGACGTCACCGACCCCGCGTCGATCAGTGCCGTCGTCGAAGCGGCGCCCGACGTGACCGTGCTGATCAACAACGCCGGCGCTTCCGTGCCGACAGCCGGCATCCTGACCCACTCGGATGAGGACATCCGGCGGAACGTCGAGACGAACTTCCTCGGACCGCTGTTCCTGACGAGGGCCTACGCTCCGCTCCTGGCCGGGCGCACGGGCGCGACGATCATCGACATCCACTCGGCGCTCGCCTGGTTCGCGGTCGGTGGGATCTACAGCGCCACCAAGGCCGCCCTGTGGTCGGTCACGAACTCGCTGCGCCTCGAACTCGCGCCCGCCAGGGTGCATGTCGTCGGCGTGCACGTCGGATACGTCGACACCGCGATGGCCCAGCACGTCGATGACCCGAAGACCGACCCGGCCGATCTCGTGCGAGCCGTTCTGGATGCCACCGAGCAGGATGAGTACGAGGTGCTCGCGGACGAGATCTCCGTGCAGGTCAAGGCGGGGCTCAGCGCGCCGCTCGAGGCCGTCTACCCGCAGCTTCGGGCCGCGACGGTCTGACGCACCGAGCAGCCGAAAGGGAAGTGACATGCGCGCGTTCGTCGTCGAGAAGTACAAGCAGCCCCTTGCCCAGAAGGAGGTTCCGGAGCCGGAGGTGGGCGAGCGCGACGTCCTGGTTCGGGTGGAGGCGGCCGGCCTCAACCAGCTGGACGAGAAGATCCGCACGGGGGAGTTCGCCCAGATCCTGCCGTACAGACTGCCGGTCATCCTCGGCAACGACGTGGCGGGCACGGTGATCCGTGTGGGTCGACTCGTGCAGCGGTTCCGGCCGGGAGATCGAGTCTTCGCCCGACCGGACGAGGGGCGGATCGGCACGTTCGCCGAACGCATCGCGATCGCCGAGGCCGACCTCGCGATCGTGCCGGACCGCATCTCGATGGTGGAGGCCGGGTCGTTGCCGCTGGTCGCACTCACGGCCTGGCAGGCGCTCGTCGAGCGAGGGAACGTGCAGCCCGGCCAGAAGGTCCTGATCCATGCGGGCGCGGGAGGGGTCGGCGCGATCGCGATCCAGCTCGCTCGGCATCTGGGCGCGACGGTCGCCACCACCGCCAGCGCCGCGAACGCCGACTTCGTGCGCGAGCTCGGTGCCGACCTCGTGATCGACTACCGCAGCGAGGACTTCGTTGAGGTGCTCTCCGACTACGATCTCGTGCTCGACAGCCTCGGCGGCGAGAATCTCAAGAGGTCGCTGCGGGTGCTGCGACCGGGTGGGATGGCCATCGGCATCGCGGGCCCACCCGATCCGGCATTCGCCAGGGGCCAGGGGATGAATCCGTTGCTGCGTCTCGCGATCGCCGCCCTCAGTCGCGGGATCCGCGCCCGGGCGAAGAAGCTCGGCGTCACCTACGAGTTCCTGTTCATGCGCGCGGACGGCGAGCAGCTCGCCGAGATCGCCGCGCTCGTCGATGCCGGTGCGATCCGGCCGGTGGTCGCGAAGACCTATCCGTTCGAGCAGCTGCCGGAGGCCCTCGCCGGTCTCGCCGACGGGGGTCACCGGGGCAAGCTCGTGGTGACGCTGGGCGACTGAGTTCGTTCAGGTCACTGGTCGGCCGAGGTGATCGTGCGCCGCCTTGCAGGCAACGCTTCGCCGCCGTCCCCGGCATTCTGCGAGATCGCGCATCGTCCCGTCTGCGGCGAGGGCGGAGTTGCGCTGCAGAAGATACGAACCGCGCACCGTGGCGGCCCACCAACAGGTGATCGCGACCGCCGCATACGCCGGCGTCGTCGCAAGGTCGTCGATTCCCGGGGTCATCAGCGCGAGAAGCGGCGTGACGGCCAGGAATCCCGTCTGCGCCGGGGGATCTGGCCTGAGTAGCGGACCAACACTCACAGCGCGACAGAGAACGTGCTTAACTATGAGGATGGCTCGAGTCGTGGGCGTGCACGGGATCTTCCAATACAAGTACCACTCCCATCCGGAGGTACTGGGAGCGTTGTGGGAGAGTCCACTCGTCATGCAGTCCGTCGTGGAGGACGGCCAGTTCAGTCTGGCGTACTACGCAGATGTCCTCCACCGCGTGATCAGCATGGGAGACGACGTCTTCGACGACGTCTCCGACGCAGAGAGGACGATAGCCAGGGTGTGGCTCGACCAGCTCGAGATACCGCAGGTCACGGCACAAGGTCGCCTGACGGCGCCGCTCCGCGACGTTATCGACTGGTGTATCTCGACCGGGACCCTCCGCGGTGCAACTCGGGCACTGGTACGCTCCGCTCTGCGCGAGGTCGCCGCTTACCTCGACGTTGACGACCCCACCTCTCGTCGGGCAGCGAGAACGAGGGTCGCCGACCTCATCCGGGCGGAACAGCCGGATGTTGTCATCGCTCATTCGCTGGGTTCCGTCGTTGCCTACGAGACCCTGTGGGAGCATTCCGATCTGGTCGTGCCGTCACTGATCACGGTAGGGTCACCGCTTGCGCTGTCCGGCGCTTTCTACGATTCGCTTGACCCGGTCGACGCCAGGGCGCATTCCCGCCCACCGAACGTCGGCCGATGGTTGAACATCGCCGACATCGGTGATCTCGTCGCCGTCCCCAAAGATCTGGCAAGCAGGTTCTCCGGCGTCGACGAGCAGATCGCCGTGGAGATCGACGAGTTCGAGTGTCACAAGATCACGTCCTATCTGCAGTGCCCCACGGTCGCCGACGCCATCAGAGCGGAGCTGCAGAGGTCGGAAGCCTGACGCGATGAGCTCAGCCGGCCAAGGCGATGATGTCATTGCCGCACATCGCGGCGATCACTCCCGAATCGCTGACGACGATATCGTCGACGACTTCTGGCACGGCGTGTGAATCGATCTCGACCAGCGGGTCGACGACCCAACGTCTGATCATTCCGTCGAGTCCCCCGGTGACCACCACAGCCGAACCGTCGGCATGACGAGGGTCTGCGCTCACAGTGAAGGGACCGTCGTGTACGCGGGGTGCGCTGTGGACGAGCTCGCCGTTCATCGCATCGACGACAAAGAGGCTTCCTCGTGCGTCTCCGGCCACGACGACCGGCCTTGCGCCGATCGAGGCCGATGTGAGCGTCAGGACCGAGGACGCTCGGGGCAGGATCACCCTCCAGAGCCGTTCCATCGAGTCGGTGTCCCAGGCCACGAGCTCGCCACCTTCGCCTCCCAGACACGCGATGAACTGGTCACCGTGCTCCGTCGCGGACGCAGATGCCGCCGCCATCGGAATAGTCCCCTGGAAGATGCGTGATCGAAGCGCGTCGGGCTTCCACGGACCGCCTGCGCCGACCGGCACTCCGTCGTGGACGAAGAGCCACCCCGAGTTGTCGCCGATGTCCGCAGGGGCGGCCGCGTACATCAGGCCCTCCAAGTCGTCGATGCGCCAGACATCGACGAATCCCGTTCCCGATGAGGTCAGCAGCACAGCGCCGCCGCGGGCGCGCGTCGCACCCCATATCTTTGCGACGGGCGCGTCATAGATCGGGTAGGTCGGTCCCACGCTGCGCATCTCGCTCACATCCCAGACGCGGAGACCTCCGCCGAAACCGCCCGTGGCGGCCCAATGCTCACCACCACGGCCGAAGACCGCAAGCGCACTCGTTCCTGTCGTGTGCGATTTCGTCTCGGCCCGCACGTTGCCGTCGACCGCATCGAGGACCGCTAGATACCCGCCCTCTCCGGTCGTCAGCAACGCCGACCCCTGCGAAGAGCGGCTCGCCGAGACTCCGGTCACCCTCCCGCCGTGCAGCGAGCGAGGCCGACCGACCTTCGTGCGAGCGCCCAGGTACCACACACGGAGAGCGTGATCCGCGCCTGCCGTCACCACTGTCCCGACCTTGCCCGTGCTCGCGATGGCGGTGATCGTGCGAGACGGCTCTGTGATCTCCTGCACGCTCTCGCCCGTCTCCAGATCCCACGCGTGGATCTCTCCGAGCGCTGTGCTGGCGACCACGACGTGTCTGCCGTCCACCGTGGTGATGCTCGCGGCCTCGATGGGTCCCCGGGTGCCAGAAACGGTGTATGCGAGCGCACCTGTGCGGAGGCTCCAGACACGGGTGACGCCATCGCTCCCGCCTGCCAGGATCAACGGGCGAAACTCGCCGTCGAACGTCAGGAGTGAACGCGAATGCACGATCTTGGCTGCTTTCTGCTCCTCGTCTTCGTCGCCCCGCTCCGTCGCTGGGTTCCCTGTCAGCGGCTTGCGGATCTCGACGCCGCTGCGCGCATGATGGAATCGGATGTATCCGTCCGATCCGCTCACGATGACTATTGGCGTCTCTTCGAAGATCGTGGTCGCCATTTTCTCGATCGTTACGCCGCCGGAGTACTTCCGGCCCTCACCGAGCGCGACCAGATGAGTCGTCCGTGAGCGCAGTCCAGTGCGCGTCACGGAACCGTCGTCGTGAGTGCAGAAGATCGCTTCCTCTCCGTCGACGACCATCACCTTCATATCGTCGATCCGACCATGTCCGACAGTGAAGCTCTGCTGCAGAGCGAGCCCATCAGCTGGGTTCCAAGTGCCGATCGTCCCATCCATGCTGGCGCTGACGAGGGCGGGAGCGTCGTCCCAAGATGCAGTGGCGATGGCGACGACCTCGAAGCGGTGCGCGAAGGGGAGGTCGGCGAGTACCCGCCTCGTGTCGAGGGACCAGATTCGAATCGCCCCCTCTCGGGTGCCGGTGACTGCGACATATTCTCCGTGGGCCATGCGAGCGACGAGGAGCGCGCAGATTCTGCTCGATTCGGGCGGCAGCGTCGCAGCCAGGGCAGGAAACACGCCATTGCCCGTCCCCCAGAGAACACGAAGCTGACCGGGTGCATAGTCTCGCTGCAGTGCGCGCACCATATCGTCGTCGCCGTAGCGAGCAGCGTCCGCGGCGAGGATCTGCCGTCGACGCGTGGGAATGGTCTCGAGGTCCGATGCAGCGAGCACGGATCGATAGAGCCGCATCTTCGGGTCGCCGGGCTTCCCACTCTCCTGCTCGGCCGCGTCGAGTCTCCAGAATGCGGTCAGCAGCGGATGGAGGTCTCCGTGCACGAGGAAGTCCTCGTCGGACAAGAGATCCGCGAGGAATCCACCGGCCTCGGCGATTTCCGTCGCATGCCGCAACACGTAGCTCTCCGCCGAAGCCCATCTCCCACCGACGCCGTCGGCTTCCGCGCGACGGAGAAGCGTCATCGCGATGTCCCGCTCGATCCGGGAGTCGCTCTGCTGATCGGACCGGAGCACGTCGACGAGACCCTGGTGAAACGCGCGGTACAGAGTTTCTCCTGTGGTGTCCGGAGTGCTGTGCACATAGAACAGCACGTCGCCGAGGGCGAGACGGATCTGCTCGAGCTCGGAGCCGGGCGCGAAGACAGTGCGACACAGCGTCTCGATGACGCTCAGCGGCATGCCCGATCCCTGAGTCCAGGTGAGGCAGATCAGCACCGCGCGGCGGAGCTCGCCGTTCGGGGCCCCCGCCAGGTCGAGCGCCAGCACCTCAGGGAGTGTCGTCGGCACCGACCGCAGTGATTCGTTCAGCGCCTCGTCGTCATCCGTGACAGCGCGATCGATGAGCGATTGACAGAACAGCGCAGCGACGAGAAAGGCACCCCAGTCCTCGGTACCGTTCCGCTCGGCCGTGATGGCGTCTGCCAGTGCACTCGCGAACTCCTCTCGTCCGTCGCCGACGATGCGCAGGATGTACTCCTCCAGATCTCCGCGCAGTTCCTCCGTCGACACGTGGTCGAGGTGGACGACGGCGGAAGCAGGGATCTGGTCGATCCACGTCTGGATGGCGCTCCAGGTCCGCCCTGATCTCGATCCCACGAGCACGTAGCACGCAATGCTGCCATCGTGACGCCTCGCATCGGCGAGGGTGCTGGCGATCTGGATCACCTCGTCCGCTGACTGTGCCTCATCGACTGCATCGATCACTACCCATGCCGGTTGGTCGAGCGCTTCGACCGCGCGCGCCAGTGAGGACGGTGCGAGATGCTCGCCCCCGGCGATGCCCAGCTGACCTGCGATCGAGCCGAGGACGGCTGAGCCGCTCAGGCCGCGCGCGTGCACACCAGCCATGGATCGGCGGGCCTGCGGGGCGTGCGTCGCCTGTCCCCAGATCGTCTCGGTCCGACCCCTGAGGCCGGGGTGGGCGGCGCACACCAAGATGCCGAGGAGCGCCGACTTCCCCGATCCTGGAGCGCCGGTCACAACCCTGATCGGATCGTCGGTGCGGGTATCCATCCATTCGGTGAGGGCCCGCAGCTGCCGTGCCCGACCGGCGAAGGCGCCGGTCTGAGCCGCTGCTCTCCGACCGCTCGCTCTTCCAGCAAAATGCTCGTGGTCGATCGATTCGAACGGGTCGAGCAACTCTTTCAACCCGGTGTCGGCCTCGATTCGCGCCCGCGCGACAGGACCAGGTGGCCTGTACGCCGGGTTGGGGAAGAAGCGCACCTGCGCCTCGTCGTCGGCCTCGATCAACGTCGTGTGGAGCTTCTGCTTGATTCCGCCGCCGATCAGCGTCTTCATCTCCGTGAGAAGTGCACGTCGCGCCAACGCCCAAGAGACCCATTCGACGTCGGGGTAGACGTCGAGCTCGCCGCGGCGGATCGAAGCGAGCATTCGCGCGAAGGCGAGTGATAGTCGACCGTTGTATGCGGCTCGATTCGGCGCTGCGGCGGCGAACACCCAACCGCGCCGGTCCTCGGCGTCGACCTCGATGCCCCATTGCGTCCTCGCGGCGACGCCGCTCCCGCACATGTCGAGCACGAAGAGGGTCGACGGGCTTTGCGGAGCGTCGTGCTCGACACCCCGCAGCCACTCGTCGACGTTCGCGTGACGGTGCGTCTTCGCGTCAGCGGCGACGGGGAACAGTCCGCCGAGCTTCGTTTCCCCGTGCGCGAAGATGTGCACCAGTCGCACGTCATCCGGTTCCCCTTCGTTGAGAAAGGCCTGGATGTGCATCGCAAGGGTGTCGGAGTCCCAGTTCTGAGTCTCCGAGTGAGTGTTCACCTCATAGCCCAGGTGCGCCAACCCCGAGGCGACCTCGTCGGCGTGGGATGCGAAGTCCTCGAGGGACTCGTATTGGTCGTGGTCGGGACCGCCCGGGTTCGGAACGACCACCAGAAGGGCGCGACGTCTCATGCGAATCCTTCGAAACCCCAGTGCGATTTCGCGCTCACCGTATCCTCGATCCTCGCGCCCCAACGCGATACGTTCCGCCGGAGATTCTTCATCGCATCCACGCCGTAGGGATGAGCATAGCGACGGCTGATCCTCGATGGCGGCAGACGCCGCAGATGATGAGAATGCGCTCTCTGCGCTCCAACCCGCCGACCGTCAGATGAGGGCCGGCGGGTTCGCGTCGTCCCATCGCTGGAACGTCTGCACGCACCAGAACCAGGCGAACAGGCCGAGCGCCACCGCCTCGCCGATCAGCACGAGCGGGAAGGCGCCGAGCGCATCACGGAAGATGAAGGCGGCCAGCAGGAGCAGCAGGTCGGCGATCAGCAGCCCGGCGACCCAGCGGTAGACGGCGCGCTGTCGCGGTGTCGGTGGTGTCTCGGTCTCGTCGACCGGCCCACGCGAATGCAGGATCGGCACAGCGACGAAGGCACCGAAGAAGAGCAGCGTCACGAGGAAATGGATGCTCGGGGGATACGGCCAGAAGTTGAACGGGAAGCCGGCGTTCAGCCCGGGGACGAAGGCGAGGGCCGAGACCACGACCGCCGTCAGCACCGCGATGCCCGAGACGAGCAGGGCACTCGGCGTGACGATGCGCTTCTTCGTGCGGATCGCCGCCATCGCGATGACGACCACGAGCACGACCACGACGTAGACCGCGACCCCGGCGCGCACTTCGCCGATGTATGCGGGCGGGATGCACTCCTCGGTGCCGGGGCAGCGCAGGTCGCCGATCGGATGCTCCGGATCGATGCCGGTCGGCACGATCGCGATCAGCGGCGCGAAGATCGCGGCGATGTCGAGGAGTGTGGCGGCCCGACCTCGGCCGGAGAGGGCGAGCAGTGCGAGCGAGGTGGCGATCAGGGTGCCGACGAACATCATGCGGACGGGCGTGTAGAACGCATGGCTGAGGGAGGGGAGCGGGTTCCAGCCGAGCGTGAACGGATCCCACGACACGACGACCATCTGGATCGCGACGCTCGCCAGCAGCGCGAACACCACGAACACCAGCGACAGGCGCAGGTACCGGTGCGTCTTCTGTCCCGTGGTCACTGGATCTGCGGCAGCGACGGTCATCGTCGTCCCCCTCCTGGCCTCTCGCCACGGTACCGCGAGCGCGACGCGTCGTCATCCTGTGACTCATGCGGTTATCCCAGGCAACCTGCTAGCCAGGGAGATCATGGCCGGGTAGCGTCGTTCACATCGCGGCGATCCGGGCGGTCCCGGGCCTCAGCTCATACCTGATGGCGTTGCGGGTTCGACTCCCGCCGTCGCGTCCACGTTTCTCCACCTGCTGGAGCGGTTCACCAAGATTGCCGACGATGACGGCGGTCACGCGGGGAGCGCGAAACGGCCGTACCGTCGTTCGCATGACGTCGACATCGGACTCCGCACGTTCCTCTTCTGCACTCGAGACGCTGCAGCACGAAGCGGTGGAGCTCACCAGGAGCCTCCTCCGCATCGACAGCGTGAACACCGGGATCGCCGAGACGATCGGTGACGGCGAGACCCGCGCGGCACGATTCGTCCAGGAGCAGCTGACCGAGGTCGGGGTCGAGTCCGAGCTGATCGAGCCGAGGGCCGGGCGCGGCTCGGTGGTGGCGCGGCTGCGCGGCTCCGACCCGTCGGCGGGTGCGCTGGTGGTCCACGCGCACCTCGACGTCGTGCCGGTCGAGGGGCAGGAGTGGACGTACCCGCCGTTCGGTGGCGAGGTGCACGACGGCTGGCTGTACGGCCGCGGCGCGGTCGACATGAAGAACTTCGCCGGCACGATCCTCGCGGTCGCCCGGCACTTCGCCAGGCACGAGATCACCCCGCGGCGCGATCTGATCTTCGCGTTCCTCGCCGACGAGGAGGCGGGTGGCGTATGGGGCGCGAGCTGGCTCGTCGACAACCGCCCCGAGCTGTTCGCGGGTGCGAGCGAGGCGCTGAGCGAGGTGGGCGGGTTCTCGATCCCGCTCGACGCCGGACGGCGCGCGTATCTCGCTGCCACGAGCGAGAAGGGTGTGGCCTGGGCGACGCTGACGGCCCGCGGTCGCGCGGCGCACGGCTCTCGGCCAACGGATGACAACGCGGTGGTGCGTCTCTCGAAAGCGGTGGCCGCGGTCGGCGAGCACGCCTTCCCGATCGTGCGCACTCCCGCGCTGCAGGCCTTCCTCGACCGGTTCGGCGCCGCGCGTGGACTCCGGTTCTCGGATGACAGCCTCGAGCACGACCTCTCTCAGCTCGGCTTCGTGTCGTCGCTGATCGGCGCGAGCCTGCGCAACACCGCAACCCCGACGGTCCTGTCGGCGGGCTCGAAGACCAACATCATCCCCGGCGAGGCGACCGCCCGCCTCGACATCCGGGTCCTGCCAGGACAGGACGAGGCCCTCAAGGTGGGGCTGCGCGAGGTCGTGGGCGATGACATCGACATCCGCTGGGGCAGGTGGTGGCCGGCCACCGAGGCTGCCGTCGATGCGCCGCTGCTCGCCGTCCTGCAGTCGGCGATCACCGAGCAGGATCCGGACGGACTCGTGGTGCCGTACCTGCTGCCGGCCAGCACCGACAACAAGCACTTCGCGCGCCTCGGCATCGCCGGCTACGGCTTCGTGCCGCTCCGGGTGCCAGAGGGCTTCGATGTGTTCGGACAGTTCCACAGCGCTGACGAGCGGATCCCCGTCGAGAGTCTCGAGTTCTCGGTCCGGGTGACGGAACGCATCCTCCGGGAGGCGTGAAGGCCGCCATCGCGGCATCCCGCTGCCTCCAGTGTTACGGCCCGTGACCGGCCGTTGCGCCGTGTGTTGAGCGAGAAGCGCTCGCCGTCGTTGCTTTCTAAGTTTGCTGATCATCCGTGGTCGTCCGTCCACGGGCTCCGACCGAAGAGAGCAGCAGACCATGAGCACGACGACAACCACAGCGCCGGTCGCAGTGAGCGATCCAGCGCCCACGGGCCTCGACGGCGCACCGGAGCGTGATCGAGTCGACCTCGGCAGCGTCCGGGTCGTCCACACGCGGCACTGGTTCCGGTGGACGCTGAGCGCGATCCTGATCTTCGTGATCGCGCAGTTCGTCTGGTCGCTGTTCACCAACGAGAACTACGAGTGGAACGTCTTCGCGACGTACTTCTTCTCCGAGCCGGTGATCTCGGGCATCGGCTACACACTGGCGCTCAGCGCCATCTCCGCCTCGGTCGGCTTCATCCTCGGCACGGTCCTTGCGCTCGGCCGGCTGTCGAAGTCCCCGCTGTTGAACTCCATCTCCTGGTCGTACATCTGGTTCTTCCGCTCGGTCCCGCTGGTCGTCCAGATCATCGTCTGGTACAACCTCGGCTACCTGTATCCGACGCTCGGCCTCGGCACGCCCTTCACGACCGACTTCTGGATCGTGGAGTTCCCGACGGTGCAGCTCATCAGCGCCGTCGCCGCCGCCATCCTCGGACTCGGCCTGCATCAGGCGGCGTACTCGGCCGAGATCATCCGCGGCGGTCTCATCTCGGTCGACCAGGGCCAGCAGGAGGCCGCTGCGGCACTCGGCATCCCGGCGCACAAGCGCCTGTTCCGCATCATCCTCCCGCAGGCCATGCGGTCTATCGTCCCGAACGCCACGAACGAGGTGATCGGCCTCGTGAAGGGCGCCTCGGTGGTGTTCGTGATCGCGATCCCCGAGCTCTTCTACGCGGTGCAGGTGATCTACAACCGCAACAGCCGGGTGATCCCGCTGCTGCTCGTCGCGGTGGTCTGGTACACGATCATCACCACGATCCTCAGCATCGCCCAGTACTACATCGAGCGGTACTACGCCCGCGGATCCGTGCGCACGCTGCCCCCGACACCGCTGCAGCGCGCCCGTCACTGGGTCGCCGTGCAGTGGAACCGACTGGGTGACGGCGCCACCGCACCGCCGCCCCTGCACGGGGCCGACGCCGCACCCCTGCTGAGCGTGGCCCAGCAGGGCACCGCGAACGACGCGAAGTTCGGAGGAAACGCATGAGCACCATCGCCCCCGAGACCACCACCGGTCTCGTCGAGATCCACAACGTCCACAAGGCATACGGCGGCGTCGAGGTGCTGAGCGGCATCGACCTCACGATCGCCCCCGGTGAGGTCGTGGCGATCCTCGGCCCCAGCGGCTCCGGCAAGTCGACGCTGCTGCGCACGATCAACCACCTCGAGTCGGTGGATCGCGGCTCGGTCACGGTCGACGGCCAGCTGATCGGCTACGAGCGACGAGGAGACCGCCTCTACGAGCTGCGCGAGAAGGAGATCCTCAAGCGCCGCACCCAGATCGGCATCGTCTTCCAGAACTTCAACCTCTTCCCGCACCTGACCGCGCTGGAGAACGTCACCGAGGCGCCGATCGATCTCGGTCTGCTGAACAAGGATGCTGCGCGCGAACTCGCGCTGTCGCTGCTGGAGCGCGTCGGGCTGAGCGACAAGGCAGGGCACTATCCGCGGCAGCTGTCGGGCGGCCAGCAGCAGCGTGTGGCGATCGCGCGAGCGCTCGCACTGAACCCGAAGGTGCTGCTGTTCGACGAACCGACCAGCGCGCTCGACCCCGAGCTCGTCGGGGAGGTGCTCGACGTGATCCGCGACCTGGCCCGCAGCGGCACGACACTCATCATCGTCACGCACGAGATCGGGTTCGCTCGCGAGGTCGCCGACCGCGTCGTGTTCATCGACGGCGGCGTGGTCATCGAACAGGGAGCACCGGACGCCGTCCTCACCCATCCAGAGCACCCGCGCACGCGGGAGTTCCTCGCCAAGGTGCTGGCCTGACGCATCGCGTCGGATCAGACCTGCATCACTCCAAGAGAAAGAGACACCACAGCATGGCACTCAGCAAGAAGCAGGGCATCGCGATCGGCGTCGGGGTCGTCGCGGTCGCGGCGATCGTCGGCGGCGTGTTCGCGGCCGTCAACCTCAACAGCGCACCAGCCGAAGCGGCTCCGGCATCCACCGAGAAGCCGGCCGAGGGCAACACGACGACCGACGAGATCACCTGGTTCCACACCGACCCGGTGCCGGAGGCCGTCGAGGCGCTCAAGGCGAGTGGCTTCGAGCCCATCGAAGCGGGCAAGCTGACCGTCGCGATCGGTGCATTCGTGCCGCCGCTGAGCTACCAGCCCGACGGCACTTCTGCCGCGACCGACGTCGCAGGCACCGAGCCCAACATCGGCTCGCTCATCGCCGAGGGACTCGGCCTCGAGTACAAGCCGCAGGTCGTGGCGTGGGCCGACTGGCCCCTGGGAATCCAGTCCGGCAAGTACGACCTGATCACCTCGAACGTGACGGTCACCGAGGAGCGCAAGGAGCTCTACGACTTCGCGAGCTATCGCGAAGACCTGCTGGGCTTCTACGTGAAGGCCGACAGCGACATCGACTCGATCACTGAGGCGGCCGATATCTCGGGCCTCAAGATCATCGTCGGCTCCGGCACGAACCAGGAGCAGGTGCTGCTGCGGTGGAACGAGGAGCTCGAGTCCGAGGGGAAGGCGCCGGCCGAGCTGCAGTACTACGACGACACCGCCGCTGCGACCCTCGCGCTGCAGTCGGGTCGCTCCGACGCGAACTTCGGGCCGAACGCGACTTCCGCGTGGGCGGCACTCGAGACGGGCGACACCAAGCTGGTCGGCATCGTGCCCGGCGGCTGGCCCGAGACCGCCAGCATCGCGGCAGCCACGGCCAAGGGCAACGGCCTGATCGAGGCGGTCTCGATCGTGATCAACAAGCTCATCGAAGACGGCACGTACGGCGATCTGCTCCAGGAGTGGGGCCTGGAGTCCGAGTCCGTGACCGAGTCGCTCGTCAACCCGGCCGGGCTGCCCAAGTCCTGAGCATCCGTCGCGTTGGCGGGGCCCGACACTTCGGGTCCCGCCAACGCGACGCTCTCCGACCACCACAGAACGAGACGCCATGACCATCCCGCTCGCCATCCTCGATCTCTCCCCGTTCGGCCAGGGGCAGACGCCGGCCGACGGACTGCGCGCCAGCATCGCGCTCGCGCGGAGCGCGGAGCAGCTGGGCTATGCACGGTACTGGCTCGCCGAGCACCATCTGAATCCGGGTGTGGCCGGCGCAGCCCCGCATGTGCTGCTCGCCGCCATCGCTGCGGCGACCTCGAGCATCCGCATCGGCACGGCCGCCACGATCATCGGGAACTCCACACCGCTCCAGGTCGTCGAGGCCGCCGGTGTCGTCGCGGCCCTGCATCCGGGCCGCTTCGACCTCGGCATCGGGCGGTCGGGTGCGACGACCGCGGCGCAGACTCCCGTGCTCCCGAGCCGGCCCGAGGACAGCGAGGTCGACGGACTCCTCCTTCCCGCCGCTCGACCCATCGCCTTCGACTCCGCCCGCTTCGCCGCGCAGGCTCGTCTCCTCGGACGCACGCCAGGCGACGCCGACCGATTCGAGCAGGACGTGCTCGACATCCTCGACCTCATCTCCGGCAGCCATCGCGCCCCCGAGGGTGTTCCCATCCACGCGACGCCCGCCGAGGGCCAGGACATCGACGTCTGGATCCACGGCAGCACCGCGGGAGCGAGCGCGGCGCTCGCCGGTCGACTCGGTCTGCCCTTCGGGGCGAACTATCACGTGGCGCCGAGCTTCGTGCTCGACGCCGTGGCCGCGTATCGCGAGGCGTTCCGGCCCGGCGTGCGTGCCGAACCGCACGTGACGGTCTCGGTGGACGTGCTCGTCGCCGAGACGGATGCCGAGGCGCACCGTCTGGCCGAGGGATACGCTCGTTGGGTGCACAGCATCCGCGTCGGCGACGGCGCCATCCCGTATCCGACCCCGGCCGACGCGATCGCGAACCCGCTGGATGCCGCCCAGCTCGAGGTGGTGCGAGATCGAATCGCGACACGCTTCGTCGGCACGCCGGATGCCGTGGCGGAGCGACTCGACGTGCTCCAGCGTGCGACCGGCGCCGATGAGCTGCTGGTGACGACGATCACCCACGACCCGCGCGATCGGGAGCGCTCCTTCGAGCTCCTCGCGGACGTCTGGGATCTGACGCCGCGAACCGACTCCCTCGACGATGCCCGCTCGACCGAGGCGGCGTTCGCGTGAGCACGGCGCCGTTGATCATCCGTCCCGTGCGCCCGGAGGAGTACGAGGAAGCAGGGCGAGTCACGGCCGACGCCTACCTCGCCAGCTACGGCGATCTCTCGGAGTCGTACCTGTCGTCGCTCCGCGATGTCGAGGGCCGTCTCCGCGAGGGCGACGTGCTGGTGGCGACCGATCAGGACGGGGCGATCCTCGGCAGCGTGTGGGTTGCCGCCGACGGCCGACCGCTCTCGCACGATGCGCAGCCCGGTGAGACCGACTTCCGTCAGTTGGCTGTCGCGCCCGCCGCTCGCGGGCGCGGCGTCGGCGAGGCCCTCACCCGCCATGTGATCGCGGTCGCGGCAGAGCGCGGCTCGCACCGCGTCTTCATGAACAGCGGTCCGCAGATGACGGGTGCGCACGCGCTGTACGCGAAGATCGGCTTCCGCCGGCTGCCTGAACGGGAGCGCCCGATCGAGGTCGAGCCGGGTCGCTGGATCGACCTGCTCGCGTTCGGCCTCGATCTCGGTCCTGCCTCGGCCTGACTGCGGTGCTCGTCAGCCGAGCGAGCGGCTCGGCTCCGTCGTGAGCGGCTTCTCGAAGCACTGCGAGAAGGAGATCTCGAGGTACGGGGGATAGATCGGGATCCGCGTGTAGCCGATCCGCTCGTACAGCGCGACGGCTTCGGGCTGCCGATCGCCGGTCTGCAGGATCAGGCGCACGGCACCGAGGTCTGCTGCGATGCGCTCCAGCTCGGCCATCAGCAGACGGCTCACGCCTGTTCCTCGTGCGCCGGGTGCGACGAACACGCGCTTGACCTCGAGCGCATCGTCGAGGTCGCCGCCGAGGGCGCGGAGCGCTGCATGACCGACCGGCACGCGCGCAGCATCCGTGACGATGATCGTCGCGACGATCGAATCAGGGACCACCGAGAGCGCACTGCTCATGCGTGCCGCGAGCTCCGCCGGCACGTCGTCGAGACGGTCGGCGTATCGCGGCCCGATCTCGGCATCCATGTCGGCGCGCAGTGCCTGCGCGCGCTGGTCGTCCCATGCGACGGCTTCGACGATCCACTCGGTGACTGTGTCGGACATGGTGCCAGTATCGCCGGAGGCCACTATGGGGCAGACGGATGCGGCAACACGACGTAACCGCGATCTGCACTGCGTGTGTGTCAGCGCGAGGGGCCGCAGATGGTCGCGTCCTCGGTCGTGACGCGACCACTCGCGCCCCCTGCTGAACGCGGGGGGTCGCGAATGGCCGCCTCGGAGCCGGGGATGCGGCCGCGTGCGACACCTCGCCCGCTGCGACACCTCACTCCCCGCGGCACTCGCCCCCTGCTGCACTCGCTGGGTACAGCCGAGCCCTACGCGGGCGCGGCCACGGCTTCGCCCGCCCGCACGCGCGAGAGCGGCGTCTGCTCGCCCGCCTCGATCGCGATCCGCAGCCGGTTCTCCGCCGGAGGCAGCGGGCACGTCGCGTAGTCGGTGTAGGCGCAGGGCAGGTTGACGGCCCGGTTGAAGTCCACGACGGTCTGCCCGTCCGGACCCGGTGCGGGCACGATCAGGCTGCGGTTCGCCGCATAGGTGGTGACGCCGCTCGTGGCATCCGAGAAGAGCAGCAGCAGCTCACCCGGAGCATGCGCGGGGAACGCCACGAGGCGCAGGGTCTCGTCGTCCAGGCGGAGCTCGAGGTATCCGGGTGCGTCGTACACGTGGGTGAGCCCGTCGACGGCCGCGCCGACCTCGGTGGGCCGCGGCGCGACGTACTCGACGAACCTCGCCGGTACGCGCCAGCGGGAGTCCGCCGGGTACGACGGCGTGCCTTCGTATCCGGCGAGATACGGATGGTCTGGGCGACGCGGACGCACGATGTCATGGCCGCCGCGCTTCGCGACCTCGGCGACGCCGCCGTCGAAGGCGACGGTCAGCCCGCCGCGCTCGACGATCGGCCCGAACTCGTGGCTTCCGCTGATCGGCTCGCCGTTCAGCGTGAGCCGCTCGCCGCCCTCCAGGTGGACGACAGGACCCTCCGGACCCGTCGTCCACCTCCCCGGCACGCCGGCGATTCGCTGGGGATCGCCGCTCAGCCAGTGCAGTCCGGTGACCGCCAGGAACCCATGCGGATCGGTGCGGCGCGCCTCGTGAGCGCGATGCCACTCCTGCCACGCCTGATCGAACTGACCCTGATCGAACTGACCCTGATCGAGCTCTGCCTGATCGAGCGCGGATGTCTCTGTCGTCCCGGACATGGCCGGCCCCTTACGCCGTCGCCGCGAGCGCACCGCGGCGCTCGGGGATCGGCAGGCCGAGGTTCTCGCGCAGGGTGCTGCCCGTGTAGTCGGTGCGCAGCGAACCGCGCTCCTGCAGCAGCGGCACGACCTTGTCGACGAACTCGTCGATGCCGCCTGGGGTGATGTGCCCGCCCAGCACCACGCCATCGGCGCCGTCGTTCTGGATGAAGTCGTCGAGCGCGTCTGCCACCTGCTGCGGCGTGCCGATGTACTCGGTGCGGGTCGACACCTCGGCGGCGACGCCGCGGATGCTGAGTCCCTTCTCCTCGGCCAGCGCTCGCCAGCGCCGCACGGTCTCGAAGCGATCCTGGTGGATGAACGCCCTGCCCTGGATGATGGGCGGCGCCTCCGGATCCGGCTCGATGTCCGGCAGCGGGCCGTCGATGTCGTAGGCCGACAGATCACGGTTCCACAGCTGCTCGAACTGCACCTGCACTGCGCGGTCGCTGAGCTGCTGCTCCAGGATGAACCGGGCCTTCTCCTCGGCATCCGCCTTGGAATCGCCGAGCACGAAGCCCGCTCCCGGGATGATCTTCAGGTCGTCGGGGTTGCGCCCGAAGCCGCGCGCACGCGCCTTCACATCGACATAGAACTCCTGCGCCTCGGGGAGGCGTGAGAACGGCGAGAAGATCAGGTCGGAGTTGGCTGCAGCGAAGTCCCGGCCCTGCGGTGAGACTCCCGCCTGCACGATCACCGGACGCCCCTGCGGGCTGCGCGGGACGGTGAAGGTGCCGTCGATGTCGAACTGCGCACCCGTGTGCGCGAACTCCCCGGCATTGTCATCGAGGAGGAATCGTCCGCTCGCCTTATCGGCGAGGATGGCGTCATCCGCCCACGAGTCCCACAGCTCCCGCACGGTGTTCACGAACTCCTCAGCGCGCGAGTAGCGCTCCTCGCGCGAGAGGAATCCACCGCGGCGGAAGTTCTGCCCCGTGAAGGCGTCCCAACTGGTGACGACGTTCCACCCGGCACGTCCGCCGGAGAGATGGTCGAGGCTCGCGATCTGACGCGCGAGCTCGTAGGGCTCGTTGAAGGTCGCGTTCAGCGTGCCGACCAGCCCGATGTGCGAGGTGACCGCTGCGAGAGCGGCCAGCACCGGCAGCGTGTCGGGTCGGCCGGCGATGTCGTGCTCGAACACCCGGCCGGCGCGCTCGCGGAGTGCGAGTCCCTCCGCGAGGAAGAAGTAGTCGAACCGTCCGCGCTCCGCGGTCTGGGCGACGTGGCGGAACGTGTCGAACTCGATCTGGCTGCCGGCATCCGGATGCTCCCAGGCCGTGTGCTCGTTGACGCCGCCGACGTACGCGGCGAGGATGATCTGCTTGCGAGGTGTCGTACTCATGGTCGGCTCCGATGTGACTCAGCCGGCGAGTGCCGGGGCGTAGCGGTTGGGGACGGTGGTGGGGAGGCCGAGCACACCGCGCAGGGAATCGGCGTCGCTGTCGGCGAGCAGCTCGCGACGCCGCAGCTCTGGCACGAGGTCGTCGCCGATGCGCGGGAGATCGTCGGTCACGACACCCGGTCGCAGTCGCACGCCCGCGTAGCCGAGCTCGCCGAGTGCTGCGATCTCATCCGCCAGGGCAGTGGCCGAGCCCGCGAAGATCCGGGCGTCGGAGTGCAACGGACGCGCGAGCCCGTCGAGCCGTTCGAGCCTGGCTGCACCAGTCTCGCCAGCGCCGTCGAGGAACACGACGATGTCGGCATGCACCTGCAGCGGCTCGCCCTCGCGGCCGACGGCGGCCTCCGCCGCGCGCACCTCGGCCAGGATTCCGGCGGCATCCTCGAGGCGCAGGGGGGTGACGAAGACCAGATCGGCGGATGCCGCGGCGAACCGGTACGGCACCTCGGCGTGTGCGAGCGCGGCGACCACCGGCTGGCCCTGCGGCGGGCGCGGCGTGATCGAGGGGCCGCGGACCCCGAACCACTGGCCCTCGAAGTCGATCGTGTGCACCCTCTCGGCATCCAGGAACCGATCGGTCGCGGCATCCCTGATCTCGGCGTCGTCCTGCCAACTGTCCCAGAGCCGGCGGACGACCTCCACGACGTCGTCCGCCTCGGCGAACAGCGTCGAGATGGCCTCATGCACGCGCGGGTCCCGCAGATCGTCGAACGCGGGGATGTCGCGGCGCCCGAAGTGGCGCGCCTCGTCCGAGCGTCCGGAGACCTTGGGCTGCCACCCGGCGCGGCCGAGGCTGGCGTGGTCGAGCGTGGCGACCGCCTTGGAGATGTGGAACGGCTCGGTGTGCGTGGTCGTCACCGTGGGGATCAATCCGATGCGTCGGGTGACCGGGGCCACGCGAGACGCGATCAGCAGCGCGTCCAGGCGGCCGCGCACCTCATCGGTGCGCTCGTCCGGGCCGAAGGGTCGGCTGGACTGCACGGCGAACGAGTCCTCGATCGTGGCGAAGTCGATGCCGCCGGCCTCGGCCTGTTGCACGATGTCGACCCAGTATCTCGGGGTGAAGAGCTCCTTCGGACGTGCGGACTCCTCGCGCCACGCGGAGGGGTGCCAGCCGGCTCCTTCGAGCGCCACGCCGAGACGCAGTCGGTCAGTGCTGGTCATGAGTGCTCCTGTTCGTCGGTGTGTCTGGCCAGCTTCGCGGTGCCGTGGCCGATCCGTCTGCCCATGCGTCAGCGGAAGTCACGCGACTTCACGCGAGGTAATGAGCCGCTCGTCGACGCGTGCCGCAGCGGGCGTCCAGCCGAGTTCGGGAAGGATCGCGTGCCTGATGTCGGAGAAGATCTGGCGGTACTCGTCCTCGGCGAACCCGTATGGCAGCGCCACGCGCAACTCGGTGCGACCGTCGATGGACGGGTCATCGCGCAGTCGGTCGACGATCTCCTCGGCGCTGCCGACGAGATCCCGCTGGAACACGACCCGACGCGTGCCGAGCTCGGCGGGTTTCGCCGTCCTGGCATCGCGCGCCTCGGCATAGGCTCGGTAGTGCTCGCGCTGCTCGGCCGTCGCGCTGGTCGTCGGTACGATCACGCGCTCCACGCCGACCGTCGGGACGCCGTCGCCGACGAACTCGGAGTGGTAGAGGTCGAGGTGCACCCGCTGCGCCGGTTCGAACCGGTCGTGTCCGCCGGCGTCGCTCAGGTTGCCCAGGAGCAGCTTGAGACCGTGCTGCGCGGCCCAGCGGACGGACCGCTCCGACCCGCCGCCCAGCCACACGCGATCGCGCAGGCCTGGGACGTGCGGCTCGATCCGGGGGATCTGCGGGCCGTAGGGCGTCGAGAGCGGCTCCGCGGCAAGTGCCTTCCCCTCCAATGCCTCGAGGAACCGCTCGACCAGGACGTACGGTTCGGCGGCGGCGTCTCCGCGGCCGAGGTCGCCGAGCAGGTCGCCGTGCGGTGACGAGGTGCTGATCCCGACGTTGATCCGGCCGTCGGAGAGCGCATCGACCGTGCCGAAGTCCTCAGCCAGTCGGAACGGCGTCTCGTAGCCCAGCGGCACGACACCCGTCTCGAGGCGGATCCGTTGCGTCCGCTGGCTCGCCGCGGCCAGGAAGGGCAGAGCGGAGGAGATCCCTCGCTCGAGGTGACGCTGACGGATGCCGGCGACGTCGTAGCCGAGATCCTCCGCGAACGAGAACAGGCGAAGCGTCTGCTCGAGTCCCGCCCTCGGGTCGCCTTCCGGATGACTCCCGGCGAGGATGAGTCCTGCGCTGGGGATGAGCTGATCGGTCATCACTCTGCGTCCTTCCATGCGGTCACGAGCGATTCGAGGCGGGAGTCCGCACCGAGGGTGATGCCGTGCACGCCAGCGCCGATGCCGAGGATCGACGTGAGCTCGTGCACCGGGATCTGGTAGTACTGGCTCGCGATGCGTGCCTGCGCCTCGGCGAGGATCTCGGTGCGGGCAGCGGGATCACCGGCGGCGAGCTGCGCCTGCAGCAGTGACTCCAGCTCTGGATCGTCGATCCTGGCGGAGGTGGTCGCCTTCGAGAACTGGGTGCGCAGCACGTCGCCATCTGCGCGGGACAGGTTGCCCCACGCGATGTCGAAGTCGCCGGCCGTCTGCTTCTCGAGGAAGTCGGGCACGACGCTGCCCGAGAGGTTCAGCTCGACGCCGATCTGCTTGAGCTGCTGCTGGATGAGTTCGAGACTCGTCTGGTTCGGATCGAAGTTGGTGATCCAGATCACGTCGAGCGCGAGGCGCTGGCCGTCCTTCTCTCGGATGCCGTCGTCGCCGGTGACCCAGCCCGCATCGTCGAGCAGCTCGGCCGCCCGGTCGGGGTCGAATTCGAACGAGGCGCTCTGGTCGGCCCACGATGGCGTGTTCTTGGCGAGCGCGCTGGTGCCGACGTTGAAGAGGTCGTTCAGCGAGGTGTCTCGCACTTCCTCCGCGTCGATGCCGGCGGCGATGGCCTCGCGCACTGCGATGTCGGAGGCGATGGGGCTCGCCTCGTTGAAGGTCAGCCCGAAGCTCAGTCCGGGGTTCGCCCGGTGCACCAGGGGGAAGCCGGCGGCTTCGAGGACGGCGACGTCGGTCGGCTGCACGCCGCCGATCGCGTCGAACTGATCGGATTCGAGCCCGCCGGTGCGCACGCTCGCCTCCGGCACGACCTGGAAGGTCACGGTGTCCAGATGCGCGGCGCCGTCGTTCTCCCGGGGAGCAGGCGACCAGGCGTAGTCGTCGCGCTTAGTGAGCACGGTCGACACGTCCTTCGTATAGGTGTCGAGCGTGAAGGGGCCGGTGCCGATGACCGACTCGCCATCCGCTCGCTCCTCGAAGGGCACAGCGAGCGTCGCGGCACCCACGATGCCGAGGCCGACGGCGGCTGTCGCGTTCGGGAAGGCCGCGTTCGGCGTGGAGAAGTGCACCTCGACCGTGTCGTCGTCGACCACGACCGTCTGGTCGTAGCCGACGAACGAGCTCACCGACTGGCTCAGCGCACCGGCCGCGATGATGTCGTCGAACGTCGCCTTGACCGACTCGGCCGTGAACGGGGTGCCGTCCGAGAACGTGACGTCGTCGCGGAGCTCGAAGGTGAAAACGGTCGCGTCGGCGTTCGCCGTGTACGACTCGGCCAGCCACGGCTCGAGTTCGCTGGTCTTCGGGTCCTGGTAGAGCAGCGAGTCGACGAGCTGTCGCGTGACGTACAGGGTGTCGTTGCCGGAGCCGATGCCGGACGGGTTGAGCGAGATCGGGTCGTTCGCGATCGCGAGCACGAGGTCGCCGCCGTCGACGGGACTCGCGTCAGCTTCGGCGGGTGTCGATCCCTGGGGTGCGCTGCTCGCGCAGGATGCCAGGACGAGGGCAGCGCTGAGCACTGCCGCGGCGGAGAGGACGGAGCGGGTTCGCATGATGGGTTCCTTGCTGTGGAGCGGGCGGGTGTCAGGGGAGGAGAGAGTTGAGTGGGAGCTCGGCAGCGGCGCGACCGGGGATCGCGTCGATCAGGGCCGTCGTGTACTCGTGCTGCGGGTGGTCGAAGACCTCGTCGGCTGCACCGGATTCGACGATGCGGCCGCGGCGCATGACGGCGACGCGGTGCGCGATCTGCCGCACGACGGCCAGGTCGTGGGAGATGAACAGGTAGGTCACGCCGAGCTCGCGCTGCAATCCCGTCAGCAGCGTCAGGATCTGGTCCTGGATGAGCACGTCGAGCGCCGACACCGGTTCGTCGAGCACGATCAGCTCGGGTGAGATCGCCAGCGCACGCGCGATCGCCACGCGTTGGCGCTGCCCGCCGGACAGCTCGGACGGCTTCCGGCGCAGCGCCGAGACCGGGAGTGCCACGACGTCGAGCAGTTCCGCCGCCCTCGCCGACCGCTGCCGCCGATCCCCGAGGCCGAAGGCGCGCAGCGGATCGGTGACGATCTGCTCGACCGTCTGCCTCGGATTGAGCGTCGCGTAGGGGTTCTGCTGCACGAGCTGGAGGCGACGTCGCAACGCTCGCAGGCGGGATCCGCGCGCCGTCGTGATGTCCTCGCCGTCGAGCCGGATGGACCCGGCGGTCGGATCGGTGAGCCGAAGCGCGAGCCGTGCCGTCGTCGTCTTCCCGGAGCCGGACTCGCCGACCAGCGCGAGCGTCTGCGCCCGTGGGATCGTGAAGGACACGCCGTCCACGGCGCGCTGGCTTCCCGCCCCCGCGCCTCTGGGGAGCGCGAACTCCTTCACCAGGTCGACGACCTCGAGCACGTGCGGCGTCTTCGGCTCGGACTGCTGCTCCCGACCGGCGGCGAACGGGTCGCCCGGTCGACCGCTCAGTCGCAGCCGCGGAGCATCCGCCGGGAGCACCGGGGAATCGGATGCCGCATCGCGACGGATGCTGAGGCTCGGTGCCGCTGCGATGAGGCGCTGCGTGTAGGGGTCACGGGGATTCGTGAGCACCTGCGCCGGGGTCCCGGTCTCGACGATGCGCCCTCGATTCATGACCACGATGCGATCGGCCCGGTCCGCGGCGACGCCGAGATCGTGCGTGATGAGCAGGATGCTGGTGCCGGTGCGCTCGCGGAGGGCGTCGAGCTGGTCGAGGATCTGGCGCTGCACGGTCACGTCGAGCGCGCTCGTCGGCTCGTCGGCGACGATCAGCTGCGGCGCGGCGATCATGGCGATCGCGATCAGCACGCGCTGCCGCATCCCGCCAGACAGCTCGTGGGGATACTGCTGGGCCCGCGCCTCGGGGTCGGAGAGACCTGCGAGCGCGAGCGCCTCGATCGCACGGTCGGCGGCCGCATGCCGGTCGGCGAGCCCGTGCACGATGAGCACCTCGGCGACCTGCGCGCCGATCCGCATCACCGGGTTGAGGCTCACGGTCGGATCCTGCGGGACCAGGCCGATCCGGCGTCCACGGATCGCAGCGAGCGCTGCGCCCGTCGCCGTCACGAGGTCGTCGTCGCCGAGTCGCACACGGCCGCTCGGGATCTCGGATGCCGCCGGCAGCAGCCGCACGATCGCGTGCGCCGTCGTGGACTTGCCGGACCCGGACTCGCCGACGATCGCGACGGTCTCACCGGCGCCGACCTCGAACGACACGTCCTGCACGGCATCCACCGGGCCGCGTGCCGTGCGATAGCGCACGGACAGCCCCTCGACGCGGAGCACGGGGACGGTCGCGGCCACCTGCTCGCGGCTCATCGCACGCCTCGATCCGAGTCGAGCGCTCGCGACAATCGGTTCGCCGACAGCACGGTGAGCGCGATCGCGATACCGGGGAAGGTCGTCAGCCACCAGGCGTATCGCAGGTAGTCACGACCGCCGGAGACGAGCGATCCCCACTCGGCGAGCGGCGGCTGCGCGCCGTACCCGAGGAAGCTCAGCGAGGAGACGGCGAGGATCGCGCCGCCGAGCTCCAGCACCGACAGCACGACCACCGGTCCGAGCGAGTTGGGCAGCACATGCCGGCCGAGCACCCGCAGCCAGCGGTTGCCCGACGCCTGCGCTGCCTCGACATACGGAGCGGAGCGCACGCGGAGGACTTCGGAGCGCATGATCCGGGCGACGGATGCCACGCTGGCCGCGCCGACCGCGATCGCGACGTTCACGGTGCCGAAGCCGAGCGCGGTGATGATCGCGAGGGAGAGGAGCAGGCCGGGGATCGCCAGGAGCACGTCTGCGCCGCGCATGATCAGCTCATCGACGCGGCCCCCGGCGAAGCCGGCGATCACGCCGAGCAGCGCACCGACCAGCATCCCGCCGCCGACAGCGATCGCGGCGGCCGACAGCGTGAGCTGCGTGCCGTGCACGACGCGCGTGTAGAGGTCGCGGCCGATCTGGTCGGTGCCGAACAGGTGTGCGGCCGACGGGGCCTGCAGCTTGTCGGCGGGAACACCGAGCAACGGGTCGCCGGGGGCGAGGAGCGACGGCCAGAGCGCGGCGATCACGATGAGGGCGAGCCACACCGTCGCGAGCAGCACCACCGGACGACGCAGCAGTCCGATCAGGCGGCGCACGCGGGGGCGATGCGCCCGCTCGGCGACGGCATCCTCGAAGCGGTCGGCGGAGGTTCGGGCGAAGGTGTCGACGGCGCGCTCGGCGGCATCGGGAAGCAGGGCGGTCGTCTCGCTCATCGTGCGCCTCCGGTCGGTTCGAGGGTCTGCCGGTCAGGAAGGGTCGGGGGTTCGGATGCCGCGTCGGCGCCCTCGGAGGTCCGGCCCCGTCGCGGCCGAGCACCGGCGAGCACGATCCGAGGGTCGAGCAGTGGATAGATGAGGTCGACCACGAGGTTCGCGATCACGAAGACCGCGGCCGCGAACAGCACCACGCCCTGCACGACCGGGATGTCCTGCTGCTGCACCGCGGTGGCCGTGACCCTGCCGACACCGGGACGCGAGAACACCGTCTCGGTGACGACCGTGCCGGAGAGCAGCTGCCCCACGATGAGTCCGGTCATCGTCAGCGCAGGCAGCGCCGCGTTGCGGAGTCCGTGGCGCACATGCACCCGCGTGCGGGACGCACCCTTCGCCCACGCGGTGTCGATGTACGGCTCGCGAAGCGTGGTGTCGAGGCTCTTGGCAAGCAGCTGGGCGATCGTCGCCGATGTCGGCACCGCCAGGGTGATCGCCGGCAGCACGATCGAGATCGGCCCGCCGTCGCCGACCGCAGGGAAGATCGGGATCGCGAACGAGAACCACTGGATGAGCAGCAGGCCGAGCCAGAACGACGGAACCGCGACGCCGAGCGGCGGAAGCCCCATCAGGATGTCGGCCATGGCGCGGTTCCTGGTGAAGGTGGCGAAGAAGGCGATCGCCGCGCCGACCAGGAGCGCGATGACGAACCCGACGGCGGCGATCTGGACCGTCGGTGGAATCGCTTCGGCGAGGATCGTCGTCACCGGTCGGCCGGTGCCGATCGAGGCGCCGAGGTCGCCGCGGAGCACGTCGCCCAGCTTCTGGACGTACTGCATGATGAGCGGCTGATCGAGCCCGAGCCGCTCGCGCAGCGCATCCAGCTGCTCGGCTGACACATCGGTCGCGTCGCCACCGGCGAGCAGGCGGACCGGGTCGGCAGGCAGGGCGTAGAGCACGAGGAAGGACACAGTGTACGCGGCCCACAGCACCGCGACGGCCTGCAGCAGTCGTCTGCCGATGTAGCGCTTCATGTCGATTCCCTCATCCGTCGTCGATCGCCGCAGGTCGCGGCAGACGGCTACGTTCGCAGTTCCGCGACGGGTCCGAAGGGCGCGGGTCACCGACGGTCATCCCGTGTCACCTGGCGTCATACGACCGCCGCCCGCTGGCTGTCGAGACCGAAGCGCGCGGCGAATGTGAACTCCGATGACGACATCGACCCCGAGGGGGTTCGCGGTGGCGCAAGCTCGTCGAGAGCACACTCACGAAGGACTGAAGAATGAGCCAGACCATCTCGGCGCAGCAGGACGCGGCCGTCCTCGACAACCCCGCGTGGCACGCGCTGACGGGCCCGCACGCGGCGTTCGCTATCGGCGACGACCTCGTGCGCCAGTACCCCGCCGATGTCGCACCATTCGTCGCGGTGCGCACCTGGGACGACCCTCGAGTGTGGGATGCGCTGGCGGAACTCGTCGGTCCTGGTGCTGAGATCGGCCTGTCCAGCACCGAGGAGCTGCCACCGGCTGGCTGGGAGACGCTCGGACGCGGCGACGGAGTGCAGCTGGTCGAGACGGATGCCCTGCGTCCGCGGCCGGACGACGAGGCGATCGTGCTCGGTGCCGATGACGTGCCCGAGATGCTCGCGCTCGTCGAGCGGAATCAGCCCGGCCCCTTCCGACCGCGCACCTACCAGCTCGGACGCTACATCGGCATCCGACGGGAGGGCGCGTTGATCGCGATGGCCGGCGAGCGTCTGCATCCAGAGGGGTGGACCGAGATCAGCGCCGTCGCGACCGATGCCGCCTTCCGCGGGCAGGGTCTGGCATCACGCCTCGTGCTCGACGTGGCCTTCCACATCCAGGAGCGCGGCGATCGGGCGCTGCTGCACGCCGCGGCCACGAACGTCGGCGCGATCGCGGTGTACGAGCGACTGGGCTTCACGTTGCGTCGGCACACGACGTTCTCCTCAGTGCGCACGCCGGAACAAGGAGTCTGAGATGACCGATCGTCTGCACCTCGCCGTCGCGTTGTCCGGGGCCGGATGGCACCCGGCCGCATGGCGCGAACCCACCGCCCGGCCGCGCGAGCTCACCTCCGCTCGATACTGGAGCGACCTCGTCCGAGCCGCCGACGACGCAGGGGTCACGTTCGTCACGATCGAAGACGCACTGTCGTTCGGCGAGCGGGGGAGCGACGCAGCCGAGCCCCGCACGGATCGGGTGCGCGGGCGGCTCGACGCGGTGCTGCTGGCCTCGTACCTGGCACCGCTCACCCGCCGCATCGGGTTGGTCCCGACCGTGACGACGACGCATCCGGAGCCGTTCCATCTCGCCACCGGCCTCCAGACCCTCGACCACGCCAGCGGCGGTCGAGCCGGCGCACGCATCGTCGCCGGGTCATCCGCCGCCGAACGGGCGAACTTCGGCCGTCGCACCGACGGACCGGACGGGTTCCCGGCATCCGGTCGCGTCGAGGACGACGACGCCTGGACCGCCGCATTCCGCGAGGCCGGCGAGGTCGTCGAGGCCATCCGCCGACTCACCGACTCCTGGGAGGACGACGCGATCATCCGCGACCTCGAGACCGGCCGCTTCCTCGACCGCGAGCGCGTGCACAACATCGAGTTCGAGGGCGAGTTCTTCTCGATCACCGGTGCATCGATCGTGCCGCGCTCGCCGCAGGGGCAGCCGCTCATCACGGCGCTCGCCCACCAGACGATCCCGTACCGCTTCGCCGCCGAGCACGCGGACCTCGTGTTCATCACGCCAGCCGACGCTGCCGCGACCGCCGACATCCTGTCCGAGATCGAGACGGCCGTCGACGAGGTGCGCAGCGAGTCGGAGCGACGCAGCGATCTCGAACGACTGCGCGTGTTCGTCGATCTCGTGGTGCTCATCGAGGACACTGCGGATGCCGCGCGGGCCGCGTGGGCTCGACTCGAGGCGCGCGACGCGCTGACGACCGATGCCCGCGTCGTCGTCGGCACTGCGGAGGATGTCGTCGACGAGCTGCGCGCGTTCGCCGAGGCCGGTGTCGACGGCATCCGCCTGCGTCCGGCTCGGCTGCCGGCCGACCTCGACGCGATCGTCGAAGGCGTCGTCCCGCGCGCGAACGCCGCGGGCGTGCTGGCCGGGGACAGGGGCGCGCTCACGCTCCGCGAGCGACTCGGGCTGCCACTTCGCGCGAGTCGCTACGCCCGGCAGGAGGTCTCGGCATGACCAGGCAGATCCACCTCGCTGCGCACTTCCCCGGCGTGAACAACACGACCGTGTGGACCGACCCCGCCGCCGGCAGCCAGATCGAGTTCTCCTCGTTCGAGTACTTCGCCCGGACCGCCGAGCGCGGGGTGTTCGACTACCTCTTCCTCGCCGAGGGACTGCGGCTGCGCGAGCACCGAGGGCAGATCCACGAGCTCGACGTGCTCGGCCGGCCGAACACGCTCGCGATCCTGGCAGCGCTCGCGGCGGTCACCGAGCACATCGGCCTGGTCGGCACGCTGAGCACCACGTTCAACGAGCCCTTCGAGCTCGCACGCCAACTGGGCACGCTCGACCTGCTGTCCGGTGGACGCGCCGGCTGGAACGCCGTGACGAGCTCGGATGCGTTCCACGGCGCGAACTTCCGCCGCGGCGGATACCTCGACCACGCCGACCGCTACACGAGGGCGTCCGAGTTCGCCGAGCTCTCCAAGCGGCTGTGGGCGTCCTGGCAGCCGGACGCGATCGTGGCGGATGCCGACACCGGCGTCTTCCTCGACGAGCGAGGCGTCTCCCGCGTGCGACACGACAGCCGACTGTTCGACGTCGACGCGCTGTTCGACGTGCCGGCATCGCCGCAGGGGCGACCGGTCATCGTGCAGGCAGGCGACTCCGCCGACGGTCGGGACTTCGCGACAGCGCACGCCGACGTCATCTTCTCGCTGCACACCGAGTTCGAGGATGCTCAGGAGTTCTACCGCGACGTGAAGGGGCGGCTCGCAGCGCACGGCCGCACGGAGGAGTCGCTGAAGATCCTGCCGGCCGCGACCTTCGTGCTGGGCGACACCCTCGCCGAGGCGCAGGAGCGGTCGCGCGAGATCGCGCTCGCGCAGGTGCGGCCGGAGACCGCGATCACCTACCTCGAGCAGGTGTGGAACCGGGACTTCAGCGGCTACGACCCCGACGGACCGCTGCCAGACGTCGAGCCGGACACCGGCCCCGAGTCGGCGCAGGGTTTCGCGAACCGCCATGCGGCCGTGCGTTCGCGCATCACGAAACTGCGCGAGACGGCGGCGGCAGAGAACCTCAGCATCCGGGAGCTGATCATCCGCCTCACCGCGAATCACACCTTCGTGGGCACACCCGACTTCATCGCGTCCGAGATCGACCGCTACGTGCAGGAGCGCGCGACCGACGGGTTCACCGTGGTCGGTCACGTCACCCCGCACGGCCTCGACGAGTTCACCGACCGCGTGATCCCGCTGCTGCAGGAGCGCGGCACCTACCGGGAGTCCTACGAGGACGGCGCGACGCTGCACGACCTGCTGGGTCTGCCGCCGGTGCAGGCGGCGGCGCCGCTCCCGGTCGGCGGATGACGATGGACGGGCGATGACGGTGATCGGGCGATGACGGTGATCGAGCGATGACGGTGGTCGAGCGATGACGGATGCTGCGCCCCGCGACGTGGCTGCCCCGCAGCGTGTCGTGTTCGTCGGTGCCGGTCCGCGGGCCGTCATGCTGCTCGAGCGGCTGTTCGCGCGGTTCGACGAAGATGCGCCGCCGCTCGATGTGAGCCTCGTCGACCCGCATCCGCCCGGCGCCGGCCGCATCTGGCGGCGCGACCAGTCGGCGCTACTGAAGCTCAACTCGATGGCGCAGGATGTGACGGTGTTCACGGACGACACCTGCACGATCGACGGTCCGGTTCGTCCTGGTCCTTCGCTGATCGAATGGGCCGAGCTGGTGCGCGACGGGCGGTTGCCGGAGGTGCGGATCGATGATCCGCAGGTCTCGGACGAGCTGTGGGCGCTGCAGGGCGAGAGCTTCCCGACCCGCCGGCTGCAGAGCCGGTACCTGGACTGGTTCTGGCGGAGCACGATCGAAGCCGCTCCCGCGGGCGTGACGGTGCGGTGGGTCGAGGACACCGTCGTCGGCGTGCGCGACGAGGGTGAGACGCACATCGTCTCGCTCGCGTCCGGCGATGAACTGTCGGCCGATCTTCTCGTCTACGCGCTCGGCCACACCGGCCGCGAGCCCGCCGGTGAGACCGCATCCCTGATCGACGCCGCCGCTCGCGAAGGCCTGACCTACGTCGCGCCAGCCTTCACCGCCGACGCCGACCTCTCAGCGCTGGCGCCCGGGCAGGACGTCATCATCCGCGGGATGGGCCTCGCCGCCGTCGACCTCGTCGTGCTCCTCGCCGAGGGACGGGGCGGTCGTTTCGTGCACGAGGGCGACGGCTCGCTGCGCTACGAGCCCTCCGGGGCCGAGCCGCGGCTGCACATCGGCTCCCGCCGAGGTGTGCCGTATCGCTCGAAGGTGTCGTCCGTGATCCAGGGCGATCCACCGCAGCTCGAGGTGGTGACGAAGGAGGCGATCGCACGCCTGCTCGCCCGCCCTGCACCCGTCGACTTCGCCCTGGACGTCTGGCCGCTCATCACGCAGGAGCTGACCCGGGGCCACTATCGCGAGCTGTTCACCGGGCACCCGGAGCGCGTCGTCGGGACGTGGGCGGAGTTCCGCGAGGTCCTGCGCGCCCACGCGGCCGATGTCGTCGCACTGCGGTCGGCGGTCGAGCGATTCGTGCCTGATCCGCTCGACCGCTTCGACGTCCCTGCCCTCGACCGACCGCTCGGCGACGAGGTCTTCGCGACCGATGACGAGCTGCAGGAGCGGGTCCGTCGGCACATCGCCGAAGACCTGACCCTGCGCACCGAGCAGGAGCACAGCTGCTCGCACGCGCTGTTCATCGCGATCCTGCTCTCGTTCATGTCGCTCGCCGACGTGCCGCCGGAGCGTTGGAGCGCGCGCTCCCGGATCGTCGACCTGCCCGTCACCTGGCACACCTTCTTCAGCTACGTCGCCAGCGGGCCGCCTGCGCACCGACTCGACGAGCTGCTCGCGCTCGCGCGCGCCGGCATCGTCCGGTTCCTCGGCCCGGATGTCGACGTACGGATCGACCCAGGGCGCGGCTTCGTCGCGTCCAGTCGGCGGGCTCCCGGTGAGACGGTCGCCAGGGCGCTCGTCGATGCCTGGCTGCCCGGCTCGGGGGCAGCGGTGAGCGACAACGCGCCGCTGCGCGAGATCGCCACGACGCACGGAAGAGAGCTGTGGGTGGCCGATGCTGCGTTCGAAGGGTCGCTCGGACGGATCGAGGTGGATGTCGAGGGTCGCCTGATCGCGCCGGACGGCGCTGCCAGGACTGCGGTCTTCGCCATCGGCCCCTTCACCTCGTCGACCGAGGCCGGAGCGTTCACCAGGCCGCGCTCCGACTCGCTGTCGTTCCGACAGACGGATCGGGTCGCCGGGGCGATCGCCGCCCGACTCCGGGCTGGGGTCCGGGCTGGTGCAGGAAGCCGGCTCGCGCTTCGCTGAGTCGCGGCGCGGGTATCAGGTGCCGCAGAACGTCTGGTGCCGGGGAGTGCCCTCAGGAGCCGGCCAGGTGAAGCGCTCGTACTCGCGGCCCTCCCGCTCTGTGAAGGGATCGCGCAGCAGGTCGAGCAGCCGCTCGAAGGGGTCGAGGTCGCCGTCGGTCGCCGCCTGCAGCACCTCCTCCACGATGTGGTTGCGAGCGATGTACAGCGGGTTCGTCCTGCGGATGCGTGCCGCGTCGGGCGCCGACGCGGCCCACCTCGCCAGCCAGGCATCGAGCTCGGTGACCGGACCGAGGAACCGTCCGCGCACCGGCCGCTCGTCACCGTCGGCTGCTGCTGCGAGGTCTCGCCAGAAGCCGGTGAAGTCGACGTCGTGCACGGCGAGCAGGTGCAGCGCGTCCTCTGCCAGCCTGGCGGCGAGCAGCGGGTCGACCTGATCGTCCAGGCCGAGCTTGGCGCGGAACGCCGCAGCCCAGTGCGCACGGGCGCGCGCGTCGAAGCCATCGACGATCTCCTCGGCGACCGTCGCGCCGACCGAGGGATCGTCGGCCAGCAGCGGCGCGAGCGCATGGCCGAGCCGTCCGAGGTTCCACCGCATGATCGACGGCTGCCGGTCGTAGGCGTAGCGGCCGGTCGTATCGAGGGAGCTGAAGGAGGCTCCCGGCTCGTACTCGTCCATGAAGGCGCAGGGACCGTAGTCGATGGTCTCGGCCGACACCAGCACGTTGTCGGTGCTGAGGACACCGTGCACGAATCCGGTGCGCATCCAGTCCGCGGTGAGGGCGGCCACGGCATCCACGATCTCGGTGAAGAGCGCTCGATACGGGTGCTCGGCGTCCGCCGCGCGCGGGTAGTGGCGGGCGATCACGTGATCAGCGAGGCGGCGCAGCAGCGCCGGGTCATCCTGTGCTCCCGCGTACTCGAAGGAGCCGAATCGCACGTGGCTGGCGGCCGAGCGTGCCAGCACGGCACCGGGCAGGACCTGGCCGTCATGTTCACGAGGAGCGCCCGTGCCGACGACAGCCAGCGCCCTGGTCGTCGCAACGCCGAGGGCTTGCATCGCCTCGCCCATCAGGTACTCGCGCAGCATCGGTCCGACCACCGCGAAGCCGTCGACGCGAGACATGGAGGTGGGGCCGATCCCCTTCAGATGCACGTCGTGGAGTCGTCCATCGCGTCCGCGGCGCTCGCCGAGCAGCGCTGCACGACCGTCGCCGAGGATCGGCTGGAAGACACCCCACTGGTGGCCGGCGTACACCTGGGCGACGGCCGCGGCATCCGTTCCCGAACCCGTCCCGGTGAGGAACTGCACGCCCGAGGCCGAACGCAGGAAGGCGGGGTCGAGGTCGAGGTCGCGCGCGACGTCCTCGTTCAACGCCAGCAGCTGCGGGTTCGGGGGTCGGACGGGGGATGCCGGACGGGAGAGCTCCGGGAAGGATGCCGCCCATACGTGCTCGAGCGCCGGTGGCCGATCGTCGCGCGCGGCATCGCTTCGATCCGGTCCCACCCGCAGCACATCGGTCATGCCGGAAGCGTATGGCCGCTCCTGCATCCGGCCGGAGTCGGCCGACTCTTTGGTTCATATGCGGTCACGGAGCGCTGGCGACCCTTGACACAAGGATTTCGATAACGAAATACTAGTGATATGACGTCTGTCGACGACTACGCGAACTGGCGAGGGGTCACCCCCCAGCGCGTCCGTCAACTCCTTCGCAGCGGCGAACTGCCTGGGCGTCGCATCGGATCCAGGCAATGGATCGTTGATGACGCAGCCTTCAACAGCCGCGTGCGCGTCGCGCGGCCGATGGCGCCCCCAATGGCATGGGGCCTGATCGCGATGCTCGGCGGAGACGAACCTGCCGCCGACCTGACTCCCGTCCAACGATCGCGGCTCCGAGAGCACCGCAACAAGCTGGTCCGTCTGGAGGGCGGGGCGCCCGCCCTCCTGGCGTCGTGGGTGAGGCTGCGTGGAGAGCGACTGGTGTATCAGGTTGCTCCTGCGGACATGGCGGACCTCTCGCACGACGCCAGGCTGATGAAGTCCGGCGTCTCCGATCCGCGTGCCGGGATCTCTGCCACTGGAGTCACCGAGGTGTGGCTTCGGCACTTCACGGACCTGGACGAGATCGTCGGAGACTACCTCCTTCTCCCTGATCCAAAGGGGCAGGTCGTGATGCACCGCGGGCGAGAACATGAGTCCGAGCAACCCCAGATCGGTCTGGTCATGGCGGATCTCGCTGATTGGAACAGCCCGCGTGAGGACGCGAGAGTCATCGAGCTGTTGGCGCGAGTGCGATGATCGACGTCCTCATCCCGCGTTTTCTCGGCGATCGGGCTGCGACACGACCGGGTGCTGGAGGCGCTCCGACGCTGGCGGCACCAGGCGCCCAAGGCGCATTGGATCGAAGCGAACTCATCAACGCGATCGTTGACGGTGAGCGCGGCACAGTGCCTCGGCCAACGCTTGTGGGAGCCATTGCGGCAAAAGCCGCGGCGCTCGAGATCGCAGATGATCCGTCCTGGCGTCGGCACGTGCAGGACTTGACGGTCTTGTCGACCATCATCCGGCGCGCTGATGACTTCACCGTCTACTCCACCCGTGATATCCAACGGGTGCGGAATGCGATCGGACGCACAGTACTGGACCGCTCGATCGTCTCGTCGATCGACGGTGCCGATGAGGGATTGAGCCGCCTGCGGCTCGCGCTCGCAGTGGAAGAGCGGCGACGAGGCATCGCGAGCTCGTAGATCACGCACCCGAATTCCGGGAGCCGCAACGCCTCGCCCGCGCTCAGAGCCCGAGCTGATCCAACCGCTCCTCGAACCGCACCTGCACGTCCTCCGGCTCGGCGTCCTCGAACTCGGTCCAGATCGCGTCGAGCTCCTTCTGCACCGACTCGGGAAGCGCGGCGAACTTCTCGTCCCACGCGGCGATCGGCGTCCAATAGCCGACGACCTTGAACCGGGTCGCAGGCAGGGCGAGCTCCTTGCGCAGGTACTTGCGGACGTCGCGCAATGCGACGGTCTCCCCGGCGACCCACACGTAGCCCTCGTCGAGCGCCAGGCGGTCGTCGACGATGCCGCGCACCAGATGTCCGAGCGCGCTCGGGGCATGGCCGTTGCCGCCGATCACCCAGGTGACCTCGACATCGGGGCCGACGTCGAACGACACACGGTCGTTCTCGTGCGGGACCTCGAGCACCACGCGCGTGCGCACGCCTGCCGGAGTATCCGCGGCGATCCGCGCGACAGCAGGCAGCCCGGTGAGGTCTGCGACCAGCACCTGCCACGTGATGTCGGCGGGCGGGGAGTACAGGCCGGTCGGCGAGTTCAGCCCGAGCACGTGGCCGGGCTCCGCGCGTGCGGCCCAGGGGCCGGCGATCCCGGCCTCATGCAGCACGAAGTCGATGTCGAGCTCGCCGGCATCCGGTCGCACCCCGCTGATCGTGTACGTGCGCATCGGCGCCTCGGGTGCACCCTCCGGCGTCTCCCACCAGTCGCCTGCGGGCACCGGCAGTGAGACGTCGGTCGGGTCGTCGCCGTGCGGGAAGAACACGCGGACGTACTCGTCGCCGATGCCGGTGCTGAGGAAGTCCTCGATACCGGGGCCGGCGAGGGTGACGCGGGTCAGGGTCGGGGCGAGGGTGGTCGTGCTGCTGACGATGCCGCGGTGGATGTTCACTGGGTCTCCGTCTCTCCGGACTCGTGCTGAGTCCGAGTCGGGTTCGGGTGCTGGGTCGAGTGGTCGGGTGTGCTCCGGGTCTGGGCGAGCCACGAGCGGCGGTACGGGCCGTCGGTCGCGAGGAGCTCCTCGTGCGTGCCGCGTTGCGTCGCTCTGCCATCGGCGAAGACGACGATCTGCTCGGCGGTGGACGCCTGCTGCAGCCGGTGCGCGATGAGCAGCGCGGTGCGGCCCTCGCGCAGCGCGGTGATCGCATCTTCCACGGCGTCACGGTGATGCAGGCCGACATCGGCGGTGGCCTCGTCGAGGATCACGACCGCCGGATCGGCGAGCAGCGCCCGCGCGACGGCGAGCTGCTGGATGCGCCCCTCATCGAGTGGGACAGCCGGGGCATCGGACGGATGCTGCGCGGCATCCGCACTGCACTCCGCCGCCATCGCCTCGACCGCCCACCCGGCACCCACGGCATGCAGCACCGCGACCATCTCGTCGTGGCTCGCCTCGGGGGCGACCAGCCTGAGGTTGTCGGCGATCGTGCCGCGGAAGTGGTGCAGCTCCTGCGAGAGGTAGTACGGGTCGGCCGTCCCGGAGGCGAGGTGCACGCTGCCCGAGGTCGGCGGGTGATGACCCGCGACCACGCGCGCCAGGGTGCTCTTGCCCGATCCGGAGCTGCCGACGAGCGCGGCGGTCGTGCCCGGATCGACGGTGAGCGTGACCTCGCTGATCCCGCGGCCCGTCGTGGGGTACCGGAACGTGACGTCGCGCACCTCGATCCCGGTCGACGTCACGGGGGCGGCATCCGCTGCCACGGGCTCGGACCGCTGCGGGGCGAGGTCGATCACGCCGACGAGCCGGGCGAGACCGATCGTCGCGCGCTGGATGTCGTCGAGTCCGAAGATCAGCTGGCCGACCGGGCCGAACAGCCGGTGGAACAGCAGCGCGGCGGTCGTGACCATGCCCACTGTGATCGCTCCGGCCGACTGTAGCAGGAACCCGGTGGCGAGGATCGCCGCGAGTCCGACGAGTTCGCCGCCGTTGATCCAACGGAACAGCCGGTTCGTCAGCCGGACGCCTTCGATCTGCGTGACGATCGATCCCTCTGCGCGCTCACGCACACGCTCGAGCGCATGCTCCTGCTCGTTGAACGCGGTGAGGGTCTCGATGCCCTCGACGGCCTCCAGCACGGCCTGACTGCGCGCTGCCTCACGCACCCGCACCTCGCGGAACACGACGCGCGAACGACGCAGGAAGGCTCGCGTGCCGAGGATGTAGCAGGGCGCCGATGCGAGTCCGGCGAGGGCGAGCCATGGGTCGAGCGCCGTGAGTGCGGCCACCGAGACCGCGATCGCGAACCCGGCGGACAGCAGGGTCGGCGCCACGTTCCCGCCGGCTTCCGCGACGGCATCCACATCGCCGGTCACGCGTGACAGCAGATCGGCGCTCTCACCGTCGTCGACCGAGCTGACCGGCAGTCGCATGGCCGAGGCGAACACGTCTTCACGGAGGCTCGCGAGCATGTCCTGCACGAGTCCGGTGAGCACGCGCGTGGCCCACAGCATCATGACGGCGGCGCCGATCGCTCCGGCACCGGCCCCGGCGACCCAGCCGGCGATGGTGGGGAAGCCTGCATCGGTCGAGACGGCGTCGACGATTCGTCCGAGGCAGGCCGGCATCACGATGCCGAGGGCGGATGCCGCGAGGAAGAGCACGGCGACCGCCGCTGTCCTGCCGTGATGCTGCCGCAGCAGCGCGCCGAGGGCGGCGCGCACGCGGGCACTCGAGGCGATCGGCAGCAGGGCACTGCGCGAGGGGTCAGTCATGTCGAGCATCCGATCCGGCCGAGGGGAGGTCGATGACCCGGTCGCACGCGCCGAGCAGCAGCGGCGAGGTCGTGATCACGATCGTGGTCGCGGTGTGGTTCGCGAGCGCACGCGCGATGTGCGCCTCGGTGATGGCATCCACCGCAGAGGTCGGTTCATCCAGCACGAGCACCTCGGCATCCGAGTGCAGGCCCCTGGCGATGCCGATGCGCTGGCGCTGTCCGCCCGAGAGTCGCCGACCGGCCTCGCCGACCTGCGCCTCCCAGCCGCCGACCTGCGCGACGGTGTCGTGCAGCGCCGCCATCTCGATCAGCTCCTGCTCCGGGGCTGCGGCCGAACCGTGACCACGGACGGCCTCGAGCAGCGTGCCGCTCACGATCGTCTGGTCGTGCGGCGGAGCGACGACGCGACGGCGGTACTCCACCGGGTCCATGTGAGTGAGATCGCGGAACGTCCCGTCGACGGCGATCGAGACCGTGCCTGGCAGCGGGCGCGTGCGCAGCCCGAGCAGGCGGGACAGCGCACGTGCGGTGTCGCTGTCGGCCGGGCGGATGCCGAGCAGTTCGCCCTCGCGCACTTCGACGGGCGCCGAGTCGGCAGGTCCGGCGCGGAACGTCAGCACGACGTCGTCGGCGGATGCCGCGAGGTGCGCGCCGCCGGTGACCGGCTCGTCGAGCAGGTCCTCCGCATCGATGACCTCGGCGAGACGCTTGGCCGAGGCCAGCTTGTGGATCCAGTTCGAGGGGAACGACCCCGCATACGCGAGGTAGCCGCTGATGAACTGCGCGAGTCCGAGCACCGTCACGAGCTCGCCGATGCTGATGCGTCCCTCAGCGGCGAACCACGCAGACATGCCGGCGAGCGCGGTGGTGACCACGGCGGCGAGCGTGCCGCTGACCGCTTCGGATGCAGCCAGCGAGCGGCCGGCCGCGGTCGCCGCGCGCCGCGAGACATCGCTCGCCGCGACGTATCTGCGCACGGCCTCTTCGCGTGCGCCGATGCCGACCAGCACGCGGAACCCGCTCATGAAGTCGGCAGCGACCGCCCCGGCCTCGGTCGCCGCATGCTGCTCGGCGAACCCCCGGCGCTCGAGCGGGCGCGAGACGACGCGCATCACGAGCATCACCGCGATCGTGGACCCGAAGACCACGAGCGTCGCGACCGGCGAGATCACGAGCATGGCCAGCGCCGCCCCGATGATCGCCGCGATGGTGGAGCACTGCTGCGCGACCGACCAGGCGACGCCGGCCACGCGGTAGGTGTCGGAGGTCACGAAGGTCAGCGCCTCACCGGGAGTCACTGCCCGTCGTGAGAGGCGGGGCCGCAGCATCCGCGACAGCGTGAGGTGGCGCAGCGCCTGCTCGCCGTAGCCGTAGATCGTCACCATGAAGCGGGATGCCGACTGGTAGCTCACGGTCAGCACCAGGAACGTACCGAGCAGCACACCGAGCCAGAGGACGAGCGCGCCGGGATCGGCCGGCAGCACCGCGCGGTCGATCGTGGCGCCGATGATCACCGGGATCGCCGCCTCGGCGAGCGAGTGCACGACGAGCAGTGCGGTCGCAGCGGTCAGCGCGATGCCCCGCCCCTCCGAGGCGAGCGCGATCGCGAAGAGCCGCCGGGGTGTGCGCGTCATGACGTCCGCCGGCCGAGCGGCAGCACCAGCGGGGTGCCGGACACGGGGTCGGTGATCACCCTGCAGGGCAGGTCGTACACGGCTTCGACGAGTTCGGCGGTGATGATCTCGCGCGGGTCGCCCTGGGCCACGACTGCGCCGTCGCGCATCGCGACGAGGTGGGTCGCGTAGCGGGCGGCGTGGTTCAGATCGTGCAGCACGGCGACCAGGGTGGTGCCGTTGCGGTGCAGGTCGGCGAACAGCTCCATCAGGTCGATCTGGTGGGCGATGTCGAGGAAGGTCGTCGGCTCGTCGAGCAGCAGATGCTTGGTCTGCTGGGCGAGCGCCATCGCCACCCAGACGCGCTGGCGCTGCCCACCGGAGAGCTCGTCGACCAAGCGGCGGGACAACTCGGTGACGCCGGTGGCGGCCATGGCCTCGGAGACCGCGCGCTCGTCGGCGCTGCTCCAGGTGCGCATCGCGTTCTGGTGCGGGAACCGACCCCTGCCCACGAGGTCGGCCACCGTGATGCCGTCGGGCGCGATCGACGACTGGGGGAGGAGCCCCAGCCGCCGAGCGGCCTCCTTCGGCTTGTACGTCCTCAGCTCGGCGCCGTCGAGCAGCACGGCGCCGGTGGTCGGACGCAGGAGCCGTGCGAACCCGCGCAGCAGGGTCGACTTCCCGCAGGCGTTCGGGCCGATGATGATCGTGAACGAGTCGTCGGGCACGTCGAGCGAGAGCCCGGAGATGATGGAGGTGTCCCCGTAGCCCAGGCTGATGTCGCGGGCCAGCAGCGAAGCGGTCATGGGTGTTCCTTTCAGGTGCGGCGCGCGTACTGGGCGGCGAGCAGCCAGGCGAGATAGATGCCGCCGACCGACACGGTCACGACGCCGACCGGCACGGCGACGAGCTGGGCGACGGCGTCGGAGACCACGACGAGTGCGGCGCCGGTCAGCATCACCGGGGCCGTGCCCATCGGGGTGTTCGAGCGGGTGAGGCGCTGCGAGATCTGGGGAGCTGCGAGCGCGATGAACGAGATCGGCCCGGCCGCCGCGGTGACGAGCGCGACCAGTGCCACGCCGAAGACCATCGCCGCGAGCCGGGTGCGGCCTGGACGTATGCCGAGGGCCGTCGCCGCATCGTCGCCCATCTCGAGCACCGGCAGGGTGCGGTTGAGCGGCAGGGCGGCGAGCGTGACCACGGCGAACACGATCGCGGCGGGGATGAGCTGATCGAAGCCGAGCGACGCGAGGGAGCCTGCGCCCCAGGTCGCGGCCATCATGGCCTTCTCGATGCTGACCGAGATCATGATCCACGACGTGAGCGAGCCGAGGCCCGCCGAGACGCCGATGCCGACGATGATCAGTCGGAACGACGACATCGTGTTCTTGTTCGCCAGCAGGTACACGAGCAGCGCCGTGATCAGACCGCCGAACAGCGCGCCGGCCGCCTTGAACATGTACGTGTTCAGCTCGAGCACGATCATCGTGAGCGTCACGCCGAACTGCGCGCCGATGCCGAAGCCGATGATGTCGGGGGAGCCGAGCGGGTTGCGGGTGAGCGACTGGAAGATCCCGCCGGCGAGTGCGAGCGCCGCACCGCAGAGGATGGCGAACAGCACCCGCGGCAGCCGCCACTCGAAGACGACCTGACGGATGTCGGGGTCGGACGAGGGATCGACGATCGCGCGGAGCACGGACGGGAAGTCCACCTCGTATGCGCCGATCGTCATGGAGAAGAGCCCGGCCACGATGATCACGAGGAGGAGCACGGCGCCCACGATGATCGAGCGCACCGGGATCAGGGTGGCGAGCCTCTTCGTCTGGACGCGGAGCAGGCGCCGACCGAAGTCGACGGGGGCGATGGCCGCGGGGCGTTCGTCCGTCATCGGAGGGGTCGGCGGACGCTGGTCGATGCTCACAGTCCGCTCACCCGCTTGCGACGGACGAGGAGGATCAGGATCGGGGCGCCGAGGAGAGCCGTGACGATCCCAACGCGCAGCTCGCCGTTCGGCAGCACGATGCGGCCGAGGATGTCGGCGAGCAGCAGGAAGGCAGGGCCGATGATCATCGAATAGGTGAGGACCCAGCGCTGATCGGGGCCGGTGAACCATCGGACGATGTGGGGGATCATGAGTCCGACGAAGGCGATGGGTCCCGCCGCGGCGACGCTCGTGCCGGCCAGCAGGGTGACGGCGATGATGACGAGCACACGGGTGACGCGAATGCGGGCGCCGAGCGCCTGCGCCAGGTCATCGCCGAGGGCCAGCACGTTCAGGGACCGAGCGCAGATCAGGCCGATGATGAGGCCGGCGGCGATCAGGGGTGCGGCCCAGGCGAGCTGGTCGATCGTACGGCCGCCGATCGAGCCGACGCCCCAGAAGCGCATGACCTGCAGCGTGCCGGCGTCGCGCAGCACGATCGCGGTCGTGAAGCCGGTGAACGCCGCACCGAGGGCGACGCCGGCGAGGGTGAGTTTCATGGGGGTGGCCCCGGATGCTCCGAACGACCCCAGCGTGTAGACGAGCAGCGTCAGGACGAGTGCTCCACCCAGAGCGAACGGCACGTATGCGCCCGGCGTCGTCAGACCGAGCACGCCGACCGCGAAGGTCACGGCGAACGATGCTCCGGCGTTCACGCCGAGGATGCCGGGGTCGGCGAGCGGGTTGCGGGTGAAGGCCTGGATCAGGCCACCGCAGACGGCGAGCGCCGCGCCGACGACGATGCCGAGCAGCGTGCGCGGCACGCGCAGCTCCTGGACCATCAGATGCAGCGGGTTCTCGTCGTCGTAGGAGAACAGGGCGCTCAGCACGGTTGCCGGGTCGATCGCCCGGTTGCCGACCGCGAGTGAGGCGATCGCTGCGAGCACCAGCACTGCGGTGGCCACGACGAGGCCGACCGCGAGCGCGGCGGTGCGGCGCGGGGAGTCGTCTGCACGACCCCCCGCGCCGGTGTTCGAGACGTCGGGGCCGTCTTCCGTCGCCAGCGGAGCCGGAGGTGAAGTCGGCTGCGACATCTCCGGGATCACTCTCCCGCGATCGTCGGCTCGCCCTGCAGCGCGGCTGCGAGGTCGTCGACGTACGTGGGGAGGATGTACTTCAGCGAGAGCACGGTGGGCGCGCTGATCGCGGATGCCTGCGCATCGTCGGCGTAGATCACGTACGACCCGGCCGCGATCGGCTCCCAGCGGGAGACCACCTTGTTCTCGACGGTGTACGTGCCCTCATCCACGCTGCTGCCCCAGGCGGCGAACAGATCGGCCTGCACGTCGTAGAGCTTCTCCAGGCTGACGCCCGTGTACCAGTTGTCACCCTCGGCGGTCGAGAGGAAGTCGTCCATGGCCGAGGTCGAGGTGAAGCCGAGGGCCTCCGTGATGCGCACACGTGGGTCGTACTCGAGGTAGACGCCGAGGTCGGTGCCGCCCTCGTTCAGGGTCAGGCCCCAGACGAACGTCTTGCCGTCGAACTCGGGGTGTTCGTCGGCGAGGGTGGTGATCTGCTCCTCGGTCTCGGCGATCAGCTCCTCGGCCTTCGCGTCCTCGGACATCGCCTTCCCGATCGTGCGGGTCATGTCCTCCCACGTGCTCGGGTCCCAGGCGCGCTCGATGTAGGGGACCGTCGGTGCGATCTCGGTCAGGCGGTCGTACTGCACGTCGGTGATGCCGGAGTAGAGACTCAGGATCAGGTCGGGCTTCAGAGCCTTGATGGCCTCGTAGTTGGGGCCGTCGTCGGTGAAGGGGATGATCTCGGGCAGCTCGCCGTACTCCTCGGTGACGTAGTCCTCGAACCACGGCTGGAAGCCGCTCTCGTCGGCGCCCCAGACCTCTTCCATGCCGACCGGATTCGTTCCGAGTGCGGCGACGATGTCCGGGGTCATCCAGCCGAGGGTCACGATGCGCTGCGGCTTCTCGGCGATCACGGTCTCCCCGTGCGCGTGCTCGATGACCACGCCATCGGTCGACGTCGGCGCAGATTCCGCCGTGTCGGCCGATGCCGTGCAACCGGCGAGTGCGAGGGCGGCGGCGATGGCGGCTGCGACGAGCGCGGCACCTCGACGTGTTTTCGGGCGCGCGAGAGCGTGCGTCATGATTCTCCTTCAGAGAAAGGGGGAGGGGAGTGCCGCGTCCACGCGGCGGAAGTTAGGTAAGCATGCCCTAACAGATCGATGGTAGAACGCCTGGCGCGGGACCAGTGTCGATCGACCGACGACTTGTGTCGCGAAACCGACAGTGACGGTCGGGATGGGCGAGAGCGTCAGCGCCAGTAGAGGTGGTGCGCCGAGTCCGCCTGCACGCGGGCGACGTGCTGACGTGGCGTCAGGCCGAATCGCTCCTTGAAGCTCGCGGAGAACGCGCTCGTGGTGGCGTATCCGCAGCGGTGCGCTGCCGCTCCGATCGGGGTGCCGTCGACGATCAGTCGCGCGCCGAGGGTCATCCGCACGCCGGTACGCCACCGCCCGAAGGTCATGCCCACGTCGTTCTGGAAGATCCGCAGGACGGTGCGTTCGTGCAGCCCGTGCGCGAGGAACAGCTCGGTGGCGCTGCGCGGGTCGCCCGGATTATCCAGCACCGCCTGCACGAGCGCGCGCACGCGCTCGTCGGTCGGCAGCGGCACCTCGCCCCAGCCGTCGAGTGCCTCTGGGGCCGGCTGCTGCAGCATCTCGATCAGCGTGGACTGGATGCGCACGCGCAGGTCTGTCGGCATGTCGTTGATGCCGAGGTGCAGGAGCATCTCCTGCACGGCGCGCGGCACCAGCACGCGGGTGATGTCGTCGATCGGGGTGATCGCCGATGACGCGGGCAGGTAGGTGTAGCAGCCGACGGCGTCGCGCTCGTGGCGGGCGGTGTGCGGCGTCCGCGCGGGGATCCAGACGCCCTGGCCCGGTGCGAGCCGCCACATGGCGTCCTGCAGGTGCACCCAGACGGTGCCGCGGTAGCACCAGGCGAGCATCGCGTCGGCATGCGAATGCGGCGGGGAGAGCGGGCGGGTGCCGGTGTCCTCGCCGGTCACGACGCCGGTGCCCATCAGGTACGGTGCGGTGACGGTCGACGGATGCTCCGGGCTCGCGTCCCAGTCATCCTGCCGGTATGAGTTCATCCTGTGCTCCGCGTGGCGGTCGCCAGCGCAGCCGTGACGCGGTGCCGCTGGGACTGCGATGTCTCTGCAATCGTATTCCGCTCGAGGCATCCGTCTGCCCTGGTCCGAGTGTGACGTCGGTCCCCGTCCGAATCCTCGCTCGCCTCAGCACGAGGGCGCGCCTGCGTCGCCCTTCGCAGTGAGGCGCTGCTCGATCGGCGCCCATCCGCCCTCGAGCACCGCGAATCCGGCCTCGAGCGTGCCGAGCTGGTCGTCGGTGTCGTTCACGAGCAGCTGCATCTGCAGGATGAAGCGCGAGTAGACACGGATCTCGGCGGTCGGCGCATCGAGCCCCAGCTCATCGGCGATCGCCTCCGCCAGCGCATCCTCGTGGCGCAACCACATCCGTGCCGCGTACTCGCGCAGCGCAGGCGTCTCGTTGAGGAACTGCATGAAGATGCGGGTCACATCGTTGCCGTGCTCGTCGACGTTGGCGGTGATCTCGCTCGCGTAGAAATCGTGGATCGCGCGGTGGATCTCGGTGCCGGCCGGACGATCGCGCACGGCGGAGACGAGGCGGTCGCGCTGCTCGTCGTCCTCGTCGAACACGAGTGCCTCCTTCTGCGGGAAGTGCGCGAACACGGTCGTGGGGGAGACATCGGCGGCATCCGCCACTTCCCGGATGCTCACGTTGTCGAAGCCGCGCTCGAGGAACATCATCGTCGCGACGTCGGAGATCGCCTTTCGGGTCGCCGCCTTCTTGCGCTCGCGGCGGCCCATCGGCTCTGGAGAGTTCGGCTCGGTGGTCGTCATGGGTCCAGCCTATCGCGAACTCGATACAAAACTGGCTTGACACCAAAACTGGTACGGATACACTTTCGGTATGACTTCACTCACTTCCTCGATCCGGAACGCGAATCGCGCGTGGATCATGCTCATCGTCCTGACGATGCTCACCGTCATCGGCATGACGGTCGTTCTCCCCGTGCTCCCCTTCGTCGTGCTCCAGTACGTGTCGGAGGAGAAGGACCTCGCCGTCTGGGTCGGTGTCCTCGAAGCGGTCAACGGCCTCTGCGCCTTCCTCATCGCGCCGTTCCTCGGCCGCCTGTCCGATCGCTTCGGCCGCAGACCGGTCATCATCGCCGCAGCCTTCGGCGCCGCGTTCTCGATGGCGCTGTTCGGCATCGGCGGTGCGCTCTGGGTGCTCGTGCTCGCCCGCGTGATCCAGGGGCTGACCGCCGGTGACCTGCCTGCGCTCTTCGCCTACCTCGCCGACATCACGCCACCCGAGAAGCGCGCGCAGCGGTTCGGTCTCCTCGGTGCACTCTCCGGCATCGGCATGATGATCGGCCCGGCCATCGGCGGCCTCCTCGCGTCCGTGAGCCTGCAGCTCCCGGTGTTCCTCACCGCCGCTGTCGGACTCACGATCGCCATACTCAGCATCTTCCTGCTGCCGGAGAGCCTGAAGCCGGAGAACCGCATCACCTCGATCTCGCCGCGCGACGTGCAGCCGTTCGCGGTCTTCAAGAACGCCTTCGGCCGCAAGGAGCTCCGCGGCCTCATGATCGGCTTCGGGCTGCTCGCCCTCCCGTTCGGCTTCTTCGTGAACAACTTCAGCGTGCTCGCGCTCGACTCGATCCAGTGGGGTCCGACGCAGATCGGTCTGATGACGGCTGCCGTCGGCATCATCGACATCCTCATCCAGGGCGTGCTGCTCGGCATCCTGCTGCCTCGTATCGGCGAGCGCGGTGTGATCGTGAGCGGCATCGTGGCCCAGATGTTCGGCCTCATCGGACTCGCCGTGGTGGCCTCGATCTTCGCCCAGCCGTGGCTGTTCATCGTCGGAGCGCTCATGCTCGCCGCAGGCCAGGGCGCTTCGCAGGCGGCCATGGACGGCGCCATGTCGAACGCGGTCGGCGACGACGAGCAGGGCTGGCTCGGCGGCGCGACCCAGTCGCTCAACGCCGCCATGAGCACCGTCGCACCCCTGATCGCCGGCGCGCTCTACGTCACCGTCAGCCACTCGGCCCCGTACTGGCTCGGTGCGGCATTGATGGTCGTCGCCGCGATCGTGGTCGGTCGCGCCCATATCGCGAACACGGCGAAGGTCGACACAGCGAAGCTCCCGGCGACCGCGGCTCCACTTGAGCTCGTCGACGCCCGCGACTGACGCGAACGACCGCGACCAGGACCCGGAGACGCCGGAGGCGAGAGATGATGGATGCCATGTCCGCACCGCTCCGCCCCGGCCTCCGGGTCTCGTCGGGTCTCACGATCCCCGAATCCGAGCTGTCGTGGCGGTTCTCACGGTCGTCCGGCCCGGGCGGGCAGGGCGTGAACACCGCGGACTCCCGCGTCGAACTCATCTGGGATGCCGCGAGCTCCGCAGTGCTGTCGCCGGTGCAACGCGAGCGGCTGCTCGAACGACTGGGCGGACGCCTCGTCGACGGCGTGCTCACGATCGCAGCATCCGAGCACCGGGCGCAGCTGCGGAATCGGGATGCCGCCCGTGCCCGCCTCGTGGCCCTCGTCGCTGATGCGGTGAGTCCGCCGGCCCCGCCGCGTCGCCCGACCAAGCCGAGCCGCGGCTCGAAGGAGCGTCGGCTCAAGGCGAAGCAGCGCCGCACCGACGTCAAGCAGATGCGGCGGCGCCCGAACGAGTCCTGAGCCGGGCGCCGGCATCCGTCGGGTCGCGTCACCCGTGCGGTTTCGTCATTCGTCGGGTCGCATCACCCGTGCGGTTTCGTCATTCGTCGGGTCGCATCACCCGTGCGACCTGCAGGGCGATGTGCGAGTTGCAGGGAGAAACTCCGGCGGATGCTCCTGCAACCCGCACTTCTCCCTGCAACTCGCACGCACGCACGCACGCTCGCTCGCTCGCACGCACACCGCGCCCAGCGGTCAGTCGTTCCCGCCGCGCACGAGCTCCAGCCCGGCACCCGCGAACTGCCGGATCGTCGCATCGGGCAGGAAGGCCCGCGTCAGCGCACCGCCGATTCGCGTCAGGTCGCTTTCGTCGCGGAACAGCAGGTACATGGTCTCGTACCGCGGGTGGAACTTCTGCTTGAAGCGGTGCAGCGAGCCGAAGCCGTAGACGGGCTCGAGGGCCTCGGCGAGGCGGTCGCTCAGTGCGGCGATCATGCCTGCATCCGGCGGATAGTCGTGCGCGAGCGGCGCACCGGAGAGCGACATGATCTCGGCGCCCTCGTCCGAGAACTCGCGAGCCGACATGCCGATCAGATACTCCATGACCGGCCCGAAGCCGCCCTCGCGGCGACGCATCAAGTCGAGCGTCCAGCCTCGCACCGTGCCGCCGTCGCCGTAGACCGGCAGCCACGAGAGGAACCCGTCGACGTCGCCGTTCGGAGCGAGCGCGAGTGCGAGCCGTACCTCTGGGTCCTCGGCCTCCTCCAGGGTGCCGAGCGTGAAGCGCATCTCCGGCAGATCCTTGTCGCCGACCCAGGCCTCCGAGATCGCCCGCAGCTGCTGCTGCACGCCCCACGATTCGGACTTCAGGTGCGTCATCCGGAAGGTCATCTCCTCGCGGCCGGCCTTGTTCAGCGAGGTGCGCACGGAATTCCAGCGCTTGCCGGTGAACTCGAGCCCTGGCAGGTCGACGATCGTGTCGTCCGCCACGACGATGCTCCGCCACGTCGACGGCACGGCGGCGAGCGTCGCGGCATCCGCGCTGAAGAAGCAGGGGACGAGCCCGGCATGCTCGGCGGCACTGATGAACGCGTTGACGGCGTCCGCCCGCGACTCGGTCGGTCCGATCGGATCCGCGAGCGCGAGGGCGACACCGTTGCGGCGCTGGTATGCGACGATGCCGCCGGCCACTCGCGCGTAGCTGTTGCCGTCCCAGGTCGTCATCCACGACAGCGTCCCGCCGCCGTGCGCGCGCAGCTCGGTCTTCACGTCGTCGACGGTGGGTGCCGGCTGGCTGCCGATGGTCGACTTGCGCTTGGCGCGGAACGCGCGCCGCACCCAGATCAGGTACACCAGCATGATCAGCCAGAGGAGTCCGTTCGCCAGATCGAGTTCGGTCTCCCCGTCCCATCGCAGGTCGAGCTGAGCCTGGCTGAACACGGTGATGAGCGTGAACACCAGGGCGGCGATCAGCACGTTGAAGATGCCGAGCAGGATCGCGAGCACCCACGCGAAGCGGCGTCCACGGCGCAGGCCGTTCACGAGCACGAGGATCACGACGAGGTCGATCGCCAGGTCGATGAACCCGCCGGATGCCGGCTCGGTCGGCCCGAACGGACCGTCGGTCGCGACGAACGTCGTGATGATCTCGACGGCGCCGAGCAACAGGATCGCCACCACCGCGATGAGCCGCTGTTCGCGGACGGTCGTGCGCCGCACTCGGAGCGACCGGTCGACGACCAGGATCAGCAGTACGGCGAGCAGATGCTCGAGGTCGGCGAGCTTGCCCCAGAACAGCATCGCGATGAACACGAAGCCGAGCAGGATCAGCCAGCCGCGCACGCGCCATGGCGGTCGGAAGAGGCCGACGGCCGCGGCGATGCAGGCCATCGTGCCGCCGGACGCCCCGACGTCGAGCGCCTGCGCCTGGGTCGTCGCCCATGCCCAGGGGAACTGCGAGAGCGTGAAGAGCAGCAGTGCGGTGGCGAAGATCGCGAACAGCTGCCCGACCCAGTAGTACGCGAGGGCGACGCGGGTCCCACGACGGAACTCCAGATACGCCATGCCCCAGAAACCCGCGACCGTGAACAGGTACACCCACGGCTGGTTCACGAAGAAGGTGCCGGTGATCGGCGTCCACCACTTGCCCTCCGCGAGATTCGGCAACCCGTAGGCGACCGTGCGGAACAGCTCGGTGTCTTCGAACGGTGCCCACAGCCCGTGCCAGGTCACACCGACCACGAGGATCAGCGCGATCATGGTCAACGTCGCCGGGATGCGTCGGATGACGGAGAGCACTGCGGGCGTGCGGTGTCTGGGCTCGCTCATGCGCTCAGCGTAGCGACCGGGAAAACGCCGCGGGAGAGATTCGCCGCGCTCTTCCCTCCTGAGCCGGAGCAGTGTGGGATGGAGGGAACGGAAGGAGTATCGGATGCTGCGACGCGCACCCATCTGCATCACGGGGGCTGCTGCGGCCGTGCTCGCGCTCGCCGCATGCGCCCCGACGACCCCCGACTCCGGGACCCGCGCCGCGTCGGCGCCGGCCACGGAGGTCATCGCCGACGGACTCGATGCGCCCTGGTCGATCGCCTTCCACGATGGCATCCCGCTCGTGAGCGAACGCGACAGCGGCCGCGTGCTCGAACTCGGTGATGACGGGTCGACGCGTGAGGTCGGTGTGATCGACGGTGTCGCCGCGAGCGGGGAAGGCGGATTGCTCGGTCTCGCCGTGTACGACGGGCAGCTGTACACGGCCTTCACCGCGGACGACGGGAATCGCGTGGAGCGGCGCGAGCTCACCGGCACACCCGGAGCGCTCGGCCTCGGCGCTCCCACGACGGTGATCGACGGCATCCCCTCGGCCGGGAATCACAACGGCGGACGGATCGCCTTCGGCCCCGACGGGATGCTCTACGTCACCGCCGGAGACGCGGGGGATCGCGACAGCGCGCAGGACGTCGATGCGCTGTCCGGCAAGATCCTTCGGCTCACGCCCGAGGGCGACGTACCGGCTGACAACCCGTTCGACGGCTCGTCGGTCTACAGCTTCGGCCACCGCAACCCGCAGGGCATCGCCTGGGCTGCCGACGGCACGATGTACGCGAGCGAGTTCGGGCAGGACGCCTGGGACGAACTGAACGTGATCGAGCCGGGTGGGAACTACGGCTGGCCGATCGTCGAGGGCATCGCCGACGACGAGGACTTCATCGATCCGGTGCAGCAGTGGCAGCCCTCGGCAGCGAGCCCGAGCGGCATCGCCGTCATCGACGAAGACATCGCGATCGCGAACCTGCGGGGCCAGCGGCTGCGGATCGTGCCGCTCGACGACCTCGCGGCGGCGACCGAGTGGTTCACCGAGGAGTTCGGGCGCCTGCGCGACGCGGTCGTCGCCCCTGACGGCTCGCTCTGGGTCCTCACGAACAACACCGACGGACGCGGCGACGCGGCCGATGGCGACGACCGCATCCTTCGGCTCGAGGTCGATTAGCTCGGCTGCTCTCCGCGGAGCACCCGCCGCAGCTCGGCGACCTCGTCATCCTCGAGTCCGCCGCTGCGCAGGTAGGCCGCGGCATCGCCGTGCTCGGCGGCGATCCAGTCGATGGCGGCTTCGATGGCGGATGCCGGCGACTCGGTCGCGAGGGTCTTCAGCCGCGGGGTGAGTGGCACGCCGATCGAGGTGATGAGTCCGGTCAGCGCCTCCGCGAATCCGCTGGCGAGGTTCTTCCCGGTCTGGGTGTAGTCCTCCACGATCAGGTCGCGCGGCACCCCGGCGACCTGCAGGAGCAGCGCGGCCGCAAGCCCGGTGCGGTCCTTCCCGGCGGTGCAGTGGAACAGCACGCCCGGACGATCGGTACCGGACGCCGCGATGACGGCGCGAGCGACGGTCGCGAACTGTGCGGCGCTCCCGCCGAGGATCGCGACGTACAGGTCCTCGAGCGTCGGCACCTGGTCCAGGACCTCGGCGAGCTGCGCCTTCGTCAGCGGAGTGCCGTCGGCCGCCGGCAGCAGCCGCCGCACCATCTCGTCCATCGCGCCGCCCTGCACCGGCAGCGGCACGAGCGTGATGCTCCCGTCGTCGGGGAGCCGATCAGCCGACCGCGAGCGCTCGCCGTCGGTGCGCAGATCGATGACCGTGCCGATCCGGAGATCGGCCAGCCCCTGCAGTCCGGTGTCGCTGAGGGCGCCGAGCGCGTCGGAGCGGAAGAGGACGCCGGACGCCAGCACGCCCCCGCCATCCGTCGGGAACCCCGCGAGTTCGCGCGCATTGTGCGTCACCGGCAGTACAGCAGTCAGATCCAGTGTCATCAGGCCCCTCCACGGTCGTGCCCTCAGCGTATCGGGGAGCCCCGGCGCCCCTCAGGCGTCAGCCGTTCACTGCCTTCTCGACCGCCTGCTCGAGGTCATCCCATTCCTGCAGCACGACGGCCTTCCCGTCGATGAAGAACGACGGGGTGCTGCTCACGCCGAGCCGCTCGCCGTCCGCCTTGTCCGACTGCACGCGCTGCAGCGTGGCCGGGTCGGCGATCGCGGCGTCGTAGGCGTTCATATCGAGTCCCAACTCCTCGGCGAACGTCCGGAACACCTCGGGCGTCTCCTCGGCGCCCTCGCCCCACTGTGCCTGGGTCTCGAACAGCCGGTGGTACATGTCCTCGAACCGGTCCTGCTGCGCTGCGGCCTCGGCGGCGAGCGCCGCCTGCGTCGAGTTGACGTGGCCAGGCAGCGGGAAGTAGCGCACGACGTAGGTGATGTCGCCCGCGTAGGTCTCGCGGAGCTCCTCCACGATCGGGTAGAACGCGCCGCACGCCTCGCACTCGAAGTCGAGGAACTCGACGACGGTCACGGCGTCCGCTCCACCCTGATCGAGCACGTGCGAGTCGGTGCGGGTGGTCTGCAGCTGTTCGCCATCGGCAGGGGGTTCGGGTGCGGCGGCGCGCTGGCTGATCGCGAACACGATGCCGATGATGAGCAGGACGACGGCGACGGCGATGGCGATCAGGGTCGCCTTGACAGAGGTCTTCATGGGGGTCTCCAGAGAATGGTGCAACGACAGTGGTGGATGCCGCGCATGGCGGCTCGATCGACTCGCTGTCGGTTCAGGTGCGGGAGACGGAGAGCTGGGCGAGGGTCAGAGCGGGGATGCGGCGCAGCGGCCCTGCGCGGGTGATCGGACGCAGCCGTGGGATTCTGCCGAGCAGTGCGGAGCCGCGTGCTGTGACCAGGCGGCGCAGCAGCAGCACGAGTGCGATGCAGCACAGCGCCGCGACTGCGCAGATCGCGGCATCCGATGACAGCACGTCGATCGCGGTGACCTCTTCATGCTGTCCCGCATCCGCTGCGGCGGACGTGGATGCACCCGACCCTAGGCAGATCGTGGCGGGCGACTCTGCGTCGCCGTGCGAGGTCGACCAGGCACCGACGACGAGGAGCAGCGCCAGTCCGAGGGCCGTCACGATCCTGGCCGCCAGCGCCCGCTCGACCCGCCTGCGCGGGAAGGGGAGCGGTGACGAGGGCGACATGACCCGCGAAGTCTAACAACGGCGGGTATGGCTGCCCGTTCTGGGCGCCGCCCTCCATGAACGTGCATACACTGGAAGGGTGGCAAGACTACTGATCGTCGGCGGTTTCCTGGCCGCCGTGTTCTGGGTGTTCAGCATCGTGGACTGCGCAGTGCAGCCGGCGACGCGGCACCGTGGTGTGCCCAAGCCGGCCTGGATCGCGATCGTGGTCCTCATCCCCGTCATCGGCGGAATCCTGTGGTTCGTCCTCGGCCGTCGGCGCGCGAACGGCAAGGACACGATCCGGCTGGTCGCCCCGGATGACGATCCCGCATTCCTCCGCAGCATCAGCAAGACCGAGCAGGATGCCCGTATCCGTCGCATGGAGGAGGAGCTCGCACGTCTCGACGACGAGACCGACGAGCCCCCGGCCGCGGAACCTCGGGCGTGACCGACTCTGCCGCATCGGATGCCGCGGCATCCCTGATCGCGGAACTCATCGCACACGGCGTGCGCGATCTCGTGCTCTCGCCGGGGTCGAGGTCCCAAGCCATCGCGCTCGCTGCCGTGCACGCCGCGAACACCGGCGCGCTGCGGGTGCACGTGCGCATCGACGAGCGCGTCGCCGGCTTCACGGCGCTCGGCCTCTCCCGCGAGACCGGCGTACCGACCGCCGTGCTCTGCACCTCGGGCACGGCCGTCGCGAATCTGCTGCCTGCGACCATGGAGGCCTTCCACTCCGGCATCCCGCTGCTGCTGCTCACGGCAGACCGCCCGCCCGAGCTTCGCGGTATCGGCGCCAATCAGGCGACCGTGCAACCGGGCATGTTCGCCACCTGGGTGCGCGCAGAGCTCGACGCTCCGGTCCCGGACGCCGATGCCCCTGGCGCGTGGTCCGGTCTCGCTGCGCACGCTGTGGCCGTCGCGCTCGGAGCCGACGTCGAGCGCGCGCTGCCGGGTGTCGCTGGGCCGGTGCATCTCAACCTTCCCGCTCGCGAGCCGCTGTCCGGCACTGCAGCCGAGGTTCCGCTGGCTCCCGGCCCTGCCCCCCGAATCGACGAGGGTGAGGCGTTCGTCCTCGAGCGCGGACCGCGCACCGTCGTGATCGCCGGTGCGGATGCCGGACCGATCGCCGAGGAGATCGCGCACGCCGGCTCCTGGCCGCTGATCGCGGAGATCGTCAGCGGCGCCCGGTTCGGGCGCCAGATCGTGCACAGCTACCGCGAGCTGCTGCGTCGCGATGAGCTGGGCGGACGCGTCGAACGTGCCGTGGTGCTCGGGCATCCGACGCTCAGTCGTGAGGTCACGGCGCTGCTGTCGAACGCGGCCGTCGAGGTCGTCGCAGTCCGGCGCGGCGGCGAGGAACTGAATCTCAACCACTGCACCCGCGCCGTGGCATCCGTCGACGTCGCAGGGGGAGAGGCCGACCGGCACTGGCTCGGTGCCTGGCTCGAAGCATCCGCCCCGCTTGCCGTCGACCTCAGCGAGGACGCCCCGGATCAGGGCGGCCTCGCATCGACGCACTTCGCAGCCAGGCGGGATGCGGTGAAGGCCGAGCTCGACGCCGTGCGCCGCCCAATCGACCGCGCGCTGCTGGTCGACGCGGTGTGGCGAGCCACCTGGCCGCACGACCGGCTGATGTTCGGCTCCTCGCGACTCGTGCGCGTGGCCGACGGCGTGCTCGGCGGCAAGAAGGTGCCGGTGCACGCGAACCGCGGGCTCGCCGGCATCGACGGCACGATCGCGACAGCGACCGGGATCGCGCTCGCGAGTCAGGCCGGCGGCACCCCCGGTATCACCCGGGTGCTGCTCGGCGATCTCGCCTTCCTGCACGACGTCGGCGCCCTGCTGCTGCCGCCGGATGAGACAGAGCCTCGCCTGCAGGTCATCGTCGGCAACGACGGCGGTGGCACGATCTTCGACGGGCTCGAGGTCGCAGGATCAGCTGCGAAGGCCGATCTCGACCGCGCGTTCTACACGCCGCACGCCGTGCGCCTGGAGCAGCTGGCGATCGCCTACGGGTGGGAGTACCGCCGCGTGACGACCCGCGCGGCACTCGATCAGGTGCTCACGAGCCCGTTCGGCGGACGTCAGCTGATCGAGGTCCCGCTGCCCCGCTGAACGCAGGGCGTGCGGATCGCGCCGGGACTCGGCAGGATGAGCACATGAACGCACACAGCTGGGCAGACATCCTCCGCGTCGAGGACGGGTTCCGTCTCGCCGCTGTCGATCCCGGCAGCAGGCCAGGGTACGACCGCGGCAAGACGCACGGCACGAAGGATCTCGAGACCGGGCTCTCGACGCTGAGCGGACTGCAGGAGCGCCTGTTCGCCGAGAGCCGGGTGGGGGTCGCGAAGAACGCCGTGCTGCTCGTGCTGCAGGCGATGGACTCGGCGGGGAAGGGCGGCATCGTCCGCCATGTCGTCGGAGGCGTCGACCCGCAGGGCGTCGAGCTCGCGGCCTTCAAGGCGCCGACCGCCGAGGAGCGGGAGCACGACTTCCTGTGGCGCATCGAGAAGCGGCTGCCCGAGCCGGGGTTCATCGGCGTCTTCGACCGTTCGCACTACGAGGACGTGTTGATCGGCAAGGTGCGCGAGCTCGCCGACGCCTCCGAGATCGAGCGCCGCTACGAGGCCATCAACCGGTTCGAGGCCGGCGTCGCGGCATCCGGCGTCCGCATCGTCAAGGTCATGCTGCACATCTCGCCGGACGAGCAGAAGGATCGCCTGCGCGAGCGGCTCGAACGTCCCGACAAGCACTGGAAGTACAACCCGGGCGACGTCGACGAGCGGATGCTGTGGGACCGGTACATGCAGGCGTACCAGACCGTGTTCGACCGCACCTCGACCGAGGCAGCGCCCTGGTACGTGATCCCGGCGAACAGCAAGTGGTACGCGCGGCTGGCCGTGCAGGAGCTCCTGCTCGCCGCGCTCGAGGACATCGATCCGCAGTGGCCGGTGGCCGATTTCGACGTCGAGGCCGAGAAGCAGCGTCTCGACGCGAGCTGATCGCGTGGTGCCGGGTCAGGCCAGGGCGTCGACCAGCGGGCGGAACTTCACCCTGGTCTCGAGCAGCTCCGACTCCGGGTCGGAGCCCGCGACGATGCCGGCGCCCGCGTACGCGGTGACGCGGATGTCGCCGTCGCCGTCCTCGAACTGCGCGCACCGGAGCGCGATCGCCCACTCTCCGTTGCCCGCGGCGTCGACCCAGCCGACCGGGCCGGCGTAGCGTCCGCGATCGAAGGGCTCGAGTTCCCGGATCACGCCAATCGCGATCGTGGTCGGCGTGCCGGCGACCGCGGCAGTCGGATGCAGCGCGCCGACGAGGTCGAGCGCGGATTCCCCTTCGGCGAGCTCTCCCTCGACGTCGGTCGCGAGGTGGAACAGGTTCGGCAGTTTGAGCAGGAAGGGCTGCTCGCTCGCCGCGAGGACCCGCGTATGCGGGCGGAGCGATGCGAGCAGGCTCTGCACCGCGTACTGGTGCTCGTCGAGATCCTTCATGCTCGAGGCGAGCGATGCCGATGCCGCGGTGTCGGCGTCCGCATCGGCGCCGCGGCCGATCGTGCCGGCGAGCACGCGTGCGGTGACGGTGCGGTTCTGGACCGTGACCAGCGTCTCGGGGCTCGCGCCGATCAGCCCGTCGACCGAGAAGGCCCAGGTATCGGGGTAGCCGGTCGAGAGCGCCCTGACGAGTCTGCGCAGATCCGAGCCCGCCGGGATGCTGCCGGTCAGGTCACGCGCGAGCACGACCTTGCTCAGCTCGCCCTGGGCGATGCGGCCGAGCGCCTCGCGCACCGAGTCCTGGTAGCCCTGCGGGCTCTGCGCGCCTGGCCCGACCGTGCCGGCCCAGTGCGGCCCGTACGGCTGCTCCGTCGCAGCGGCGGGCGCCTCGGCATCCGCGTACCCGATGGTGGTGCGCCAGAAGCGATCACCGTGGCGTCCGAGCACCTCGGACGGGATCACGAGCACGCTGTCGGCAGCCGAGCGCTCGTCGAACGCGAGCGCGCCGAAGGCGATGAGTCCGGTGCCTGGCAGGCCGAGCGGGTCGTCGATCCGCGCATCCGCCGTGAGGCGGCGCCAGGCCGTCGCGAGTGCGGCGCTGCGCTGCATCGGGGCGCCGGAGCGGGCGCGCAGCTCGCGCAGCGGCTCGCCGACCGAGACGATGCCGTCTCCGCGCCGCAGCCAGGCCAGCGGGCGGGCGGGGTCGGCCGCAGCCAGGAGATCCTCGACCGGATCGATCTCTCGGGTCTGCACGACCAGTGCGCTGCTCACCGCTCCAGCCTAGGACTCGCTTCTGTGCGCGAGAAACCGGCGCGTTCAGCCTTGGCTCACCGCACGCTCCTAGGCTGAGCAGATGAGCGACGCACGGCCCGCACCAGGCACCGAGATGATCTTCCAGTGGCGCAAGTGGGACGGCTCGCCGCACTGGCGCCACGAGTGCGTGTATCTCGGCGCCGACGAGTGGGGCGACTGGATCGGGCAGCCCGTCGGTTGGCGCAGCGAGCGTCCTGGCGCCGCATTCGTCGCGGCCGGTCCGAACGTCACGCTCGTCCCCCGGCGGACCGACTACGCGCTCACCGTGAACCGCGATCATCCGAAGGGCATGCGGATCTACATCGACCTCGGATGGGATGTGCGCTGGTCCGACGATCCGCTGCTCGCGACCGGCATCGACATGGACCTCGACGTCGTGCGAGTGGTGGGGGAGCGCGGCACCTGGGTCGACGACCGTGACGAGTGGGCGGAGCACAGCATCCGCTACGGCTATCCGGCCGACGTGAAGGCCGTGCTCGAGCCGCTCGCGCTCGACCTCGAGGACCGGGTCCGCCGCCAGGAGCCCCCGTTCGACGATGCGACGGCCGATGCGTGGCTCGATCGGCTCGAGGCCCTGCGGCTCGCTCCAAGGCAGTGACACCTACACTGGGTCAGGTGACCCCGAACGAGCCCAATCGCGCCGATCTCGGCAAGGACCCCGCCCGCGTCAGCGGCATGTTCGACCAGGTCGCGGCCGGATACGACCGCACCAACACGGCGATGACCTTCGGCAACGACGCGCTCTGGCGTGCGGCCACCACCCGTGCGGTCGCCCCGAAGCCGGGGGAGCGCATCCTCGATCTCGGTGCAGGTACCGCGTCGTCATCCGCATCGCTCGCGCGCAGCGGCGCGGAGGTCGTCGCCGCCGACTTCTCGCCCGGAATGCTCGCCGAGGGACAGCGCCGCCACGGCAGCATCCGCAATCTCTCCTTCGTCGAGGCCGATGCGACGAACCTGCCGTTCGAGGATGCCGAGTTCGATGCCGTCACCATGTCGTACGCGCTGCGCAACGTCAGCGACCCGAAGCAGGGACTGCGCGAGCTCTTCCGTGTGACGAAGCCCGGCGGCCGACTCGTGATCAACGAGTTCTCCACGCCGCCTGGCGCGCTGTTCCGCGGCGCCTACCGCTTCTACAACGACCAGGTGCTGCCGCGCGTGGCCCGCATCGCCGGCACGAACGGCGACGCATACGACTACCTGAACGAGTCGATCCGCGACTGGCCGGACCAGAAGAAGCTGTCGGCCTGGATCCGTGAGGCGGGATGGACCGACGTCGCGTACCGCAACCTCACCTTCGGCATCGTCGCCCTGCACCGCGCCCGCAAGCCGGAGTAGTGCAGTGGGCGCTGCACGGACGCGCGACGGCGCTAGGCTGAGAACGTGACTTCGAGCCGCGTTGCCCCTGGTTCGCGACTGGCGAGCCGTCTCGGCTTCAGCGACCGTGTTTTCATCGGTCCTGCCGCACGCCGCGTCGCCCGAGCCATCGAAGACGGCCTCGAGCTCGTCGAGACGGGACTCGCGGAGGACGTGCGCGTCGCCGACCCGCTGGCCGATGCTGCGAGCCGCTACCTGTACGAGGCCGGTGGCAAGCGCATCAGGCCGGTGCTGACACTCCTGGCCGCGCAGCTCGGCGACGGAAACACCGAGCAGGTGATCGACGTCGCCAAGGCGCTCGAGATCACGCACCTCGGCTCGCTGTACCACGACGACGTGATGGACGGCGCCGACCGGCGTCGCGGTGTCCCTGCCGCTCATGCGGTGTGGGGCAACAACATCGCCATCCTCACCGGCGACATCCTGTTCTCCCGCGCGAGCCAGCTGATGTCTCGGCTCGGTGAGCGAGCCATCCGCCTGCAAGCCGACACCTTCGAGCGGCTCGTCCTCGGTCAGATGCATGAGACCCTCGGGGCGCAGCCGGACGATGATCCGATCGAGTTCTACATCCAGGTGCTCGCCGACAAGACGGGTTCGCTGATCGCTGCTGCGACCCAGGGCGGTGTCATCTTCTCGAACGCGCCCAGCGAGTACGAAGAGCCGCTGCGCGTATATGGCGAGAAGATCGGCGTCGCGTTCCAGCTGCTCGACGATGTGATCGACCTGTCGGCGAAGCCGGAGGACACCGGCAAGGTACCGGGCACCGACCTGCGCGCCGGTGTGCCGACCATGCCCTACCTGCTCCTGAAGGCCGAGACGGACGACGCGTCCACAGATCTGGCCGCGCGCATCGACGACGGCGTCGCGCGCATCGCGGACGGTGCGGACCCGGCCATCCTGGACGGGCCGCTCACCGAGCTGCGCGACCACGTCGGGACCCAGAAGACCCTCGCGCTCGCGCACACCTGGACCAAGGACGCGATCGACGCACTCGGCCCGCTGCCACGCGGAACGGTGCGCGAGGCGCTGACCCGATTCGCAGAGACACTCGTCGAACGCTCCAGCTGAGCTCGGCGCGGCCCCCGACGGCCGCGTGGCTCGCTGCGGCACCAGAAAGGACCCCATGACCAAGCTCAGACTTGCCATCGTCGGAGCAGGGCCCGCCGGCATCTACGCCGCCGACATCCTGCTGAAGGCCGAGCGGAAGTTCGACGTCTCGATCGACCTGTTCGAGCAGCTCCCCGCGCCCTACGGTCTGGTCCGGTACGGGGTCGCGCCCGATCACCCCCGCATCAAGGGGATCATCGGCGCGCTGCGCGATGTGCTCGACCGCGGTGACATCCGCCTGTTCGGCAACGTCCGCTTCGGCGAGGACATCACGCTCGAAGACCTCAAGAAGCACTACAACGCGGTGATCTTCGCGACCGGTGCGATCCGCGACACCTCCCTCGACCTCCCCGGCATCGACGCGGTCGCCTCCTACGGCGCTGCGGACTACGTCAGCTGGTTCGACGGTCACCCCGATGTCCCCCGCGAATGGCCGCTGGACGCGGCATCCGTCGGTGTGCTCGGCAACGGCAATGTCGCGCTCGATGTGGCGCGCATGCTCGCGAAGCACGCCGAGGACCTGCTCGTCACCGAGGTCCCGGCGAACGTCTACGAAGGTCTCAAGGCCAGCGAGATCACCGACGTCCACGTCTTCGGACGCCGCGGACCGGCACAGGTGAAGTTCACCCCGCTGGAGCTGCGCGAGCTCGGTGAGCTGCGCGACGTCGACATGGTCGTCTACGACGAGGACTTCGACTACGACGAGGCGTCGAAGGATGCCGTCGCCAGCAACAAGCAGGTCATGGTCATCGACCGCGTGCTGCAGTCGTGGCGCAAGCGCGACTCGGTCAACAACGCCGGCGGCACGGCGTCCCGTCGTCTGCACCTGCACTTCTGGGCGCGCCCGGTCGAGGTGCGCAAGGACGAGAGCGGCCGTGTCGCAGCGCTCGTCTACGAGCGGACCAAGCCCGACGGGCAGGGCGGCGCCGTCGGCACCGGAGAGCTCCGCGAGGTGCCGCTGCAGGCGCTGTACCGCGCGATCGGCTACTTCGGTTCGCCGCTGCCCGACGTGCCGTTCGACAAGAAGCACGGCGTGATCCCGAACCGCGAGGGCCAGGTGCTGGCGAAGGACTCCAACCAGCAGCTCCCCGGCGTCTACGCCACCGGCTGGATCAAGCGCGGACCGGTCGGCCTGATCGGCCACACCAAGTCCGACGCCATGGAGACGGTGCGTCACATCATCAACGACCAGGGCTCGTGGTGGCACCCCGAGGACCCCTCCGAGGAGGCGATCGTCGATCTCCTGCAGGAGCGCGGCGTCAAGTGGACCGATCTCGACGGATGGCACCGTCTCGACGAGCACGAGATCTCGCTCGGTGCTCCCGACGAGCGCGCACGCGTGAAGGTCGTTCCGCGTGATGAGATGGTGCGCGTCTCCCGCGGGGAGTGACCTTCGTCACCGCGTGGGCCGTCCGGAGGGCGTGAGAGCACTCGGCTAGCCTGGCGACATGGCTGACTGGATTCCCGACATCCTCGGAGCGGAGTTCGAGCAGCTCACGCTCGACCTGGACGATGACGATCATGGCCCGGTCGTCGCGACGCTCGTGCGGGCGCTGCCGACGGCGCAGGGCTGGTGGGAGCGCGTGCGAGGCATCCGGCGCCCGCTCGAGGGTGTCGACGTGCTGTACGTGCACGGCTGGTCGGACTACTTCTTCCAGAAGCGTCTTGCCCGGTTCTGGACCGCGCGCGGTGCGCGATTCCACGCGCTCGACCTTCGTCGATACGGCCGCAGCCTGCGCGAGGGACAGATCCCGGGGTACATCAGCGACCTGAAGAACTACGACGAGGACATCGCCGCTGCGCTCGAGGCGATGGGGCGCGGGGCCGACGGTGAGGCATCCACCCGGAAGCTCGTGCTGCTCGGGCATTCCACCGGTGGATTGACGCTGAGCCTGTGGGCCTCCCGGCATCCGGATGCCGCTGATGCCCTGATCCTGAACAGTCCGTGGCTGGAGTTCCAGTTCGCCTCCGTCCGCTCCGCGATCGCGCCGGTGGTCGAGCTCACTGCTCGGATCAGGCCGCTCGAGGTCGCGCCGCAGGTGGACCTCGGGTTCTATACGCGTGCTCAACAGGAGGCGGCCGACCCGGACGACCCGGTGGAGGTGAACACCGACTGGCGGCCGGTGCAGAGCATGGCCGTGTACGCGGGGTGGCTGAGCGCGATCCTCTCCGCGCACGCGACGGTGGCCGCAGGACTCTCGATCACCGCCCCCGTGCTCGTGCTGCTGTCCGCCCGCTCGTCGACGCCGAACAAGTGGACAGAGGACCTGACCAGGACTGATTCGGTCCTGGTCGTCGACGACATCGCGCGTGCGTCGCTGCACCTCGGATCCTCGGTCACGGTCGAACGGATCGACGGTGCCCTCCACGATGTGTTCCTGTCCCGGCATGCGGCGCGCGAGGATGCCTATCGGCGGCTCGGCCGGTGGGCGACTGCCTGGCGCGCGACCTGGTGACCGTGCGTCACACGTAGTGCATCGCGCGGGCGAGGCGCTCGGCGGCGTCTCCGTCTCCCGACAGCACCGCGGCCCGGAACTCGGCGTAGATCTCGCGCATGTGGTCGTGGTCCTCGATCGGGACGCGCCAGTCGCGCAGGTTGCGGAACAGCGCGACGGTCGCGTCGTCGAGCAGCGCGGCCAGCGCGGTGTTGCCGCTGCGTTCACCGAGGAACGAGAACACCGGCCATCGAGCTTCGGTGACCGCGATGTCGTCATCGAGCGCGGCGGACATCCGATCGATGAGGATCGCCACCCGCTCGCGCTGGGGGAGGGTCATCCGGATCACGCCCATCCTGGCGGCGAAGCCGGTCTGATAGCCCGCGAACTCCAAGGACTGCTTGACGATCTCCGGGGTGACATCGGTGACCTCGGTGTACCGGCTCGGGTACATGACCACCAGCCCGTGGCGCTCCAGACGCTGCAGCGCTTCACGCACCGGTGTGCGTGAGACGTGCAATTCCTCAGCCACTTCGACATCACGGATGCGGTGATGCGGCGGGAGGACCCCGTCGATGATCTGTCGTCCGATGTACTGGAACACCTCGTCGGCGAGCGGCTGCTTGGTCTCGCTCTGGGTTTTGGTTGCTGTATCGCTCATGGATTTTGCCCCCGGTCGTCCTGATCCCCATGCTCCGTGTCTCACCGCGGTGATGGCGACAACGGGAGCTCGTCTTCGGTGCTCACGGGAGACGGGCCGTGTTCGCAGACGAGCGGGGCATGAGTGTACACGTCCAACTCGTCTATGACCGGTGGGTCCGTATGACGCTCACCGAGACTTTCGACTTCGAGATGGTCGCGTCACCCAGGGATGACGCACATCGCGAAGTTCGCGTCTTCGGCCGCTTCTGACAGGCGGCCAAGGACAAGTATTCGACATCCGCACCGGTATACCGATATGCGATCCACGGTCCCCTGAGACTGGGGGGATGGCCGGTGGGCGGAGCGCACATGAACGACCCCCGCTCACCCAGACGGGCGCGGGGGTCGGACGCTGCAGCGAGCAGGTGTCAGCGGTAGTTGATGAACTGCAGGTCGACGTCGAGGTCAGACCCCTTGAGCAGGGAGATCACGGCCTGGAGGTCGTCACGGCTCTTGGACTGGACGCGCAGCTCATCGCCCTGGATCTGGCTCTTCACGCCCTTGGGGCCCTCATCGCGGATGATCTTGTTGATCTTCTTGGCGTTCTCCGAGGAGATGCCGTCTTTGATCGTCGAGACGATGCGGAACTCCTTGCCACTCGCGAAGGGGTCGCCGGACTCGAGGCTCTTGAGCGAGATGCCGCGCTTGATGAGCTTCGACTGGAACACGTCGAGCACCGCCTTCGCGCGCTCCTCTGAGCCCGCGATGATGAGCACGCTCTCGCCGCTCCACGCGATCGAGGCGCCGGTGCCCTTGAAGTCGTAGCGCTGCTCGATCTCCTTCCGGGCCTGGTTCAGGGCGTTCTCGGCCTCCTGGTGGTCGACTTTCGAGACGATGTCAAAGGAACTGTCAGCCATACAGGCAGTGTACCGAGGCCGATCACCGATGGGGGATGGGTGCTAGCGTGCGTCGCATGCTAGCTTGTCATGCATGACAGCCGATATCGGGGCGCAGATGCGCAAGGGAGTCGTCGAGTACTGCGTGCTCGGCCTCCTGGCGCGCGAGCCGATGTACGGCTGGCAGCTCGCGGAGGAGCTCAGCGGCGTCGGTCTCATCGCCAGCATCGGCACGCTGTACCCGCTGCTCGGACGCCTTCGCGACAACGGCTGGGTCAGCACCTTCGACCGGCCGTCGGAGAGCGGACCCGTCCGCAGGTACTACCGGCTGACTGATGCCGGCACCGAGCAGCTCGACCGCTTCCGCGCACAGTGGAGTCCGTTCGCCCGTGTGGTCACGGGCATCGTCGGAGAGGGATGAACATGACCGAGAATGCCGCTCAGGAACTGCGCGAGGAGTACCTCTCGCGGCTCGACCAAGCCATGCGCGGACTGCCGCACGGCGTCGCCACCGACATCCGCGCCGGGATCGAGGAGGAGCTCCACGGACTCGACGCCCCCGCGACGGCGGAGCGCATCGCCAGGCTCGGCGAGCCGGCGGAGATCGCGCGCGGAGCGCAGGAGGAGACGCCCGGCGGCCAGGCGGTCGCGCAGCCGCCGCTGGTCGCGCCGCCGACGCCACGTGGCCCGGTGGCGGCGACCAGGGGATTCGCGATCACCGCCGCACTCGCGCTGGGCTTCGGGGGCTTCCTCGTGCCGGTGCTGGGCTGGTTCATCGGTGTCGTCCTCGTGTCGCTGAGCGCGCTCTGGAAGACCTGGGAGAAGGTCGTCGCGGTCCTCGTGCCCTTCGTCGTCACCGGGCTGTCGTTCCTCGCCGTCTCGGTATTCGCCGGCGTCTCATCAGGCGTATCCGGCGACAGCTCCTCCGGCACCGGCTCCGAGGTCGCGGCTGCCAATCCGCTGGTGCCCGGCATCGGGGAATGGCACGTCCTGATCCTCCTCGGGTTCCTGCTCATCCCGGCATCCGGTCTCTGGCTGCTCTGGCGGCTCCGCGGGCGGCCGGCTCGCTGACTTCGACACGATCCGTCCCGGCGTTGCTTCCGCGCGGTCCGGATGCGCCGTCGTAGCGTTGTCCCATGGCACGGGTCGATGGTCGCAACCTCACGATGAGCTGGATCGCAGGGATCTTCTGCGCCGGCATCGTCGGGGCGCTGCTGTGGCTCTCGCTCCCGATGCTGCCGGTGCTCGCGGAGCTCGCGGGCGACACCCTGCGCAGCATCCTTCCCTGACGCCGTGAACCCGTGATCCAGCGGTCCGACGACACGTCGGCACGCCTCCCTGAGCGGCCCGTACCCCGGCGGTATCCTCGCACTGCACACTTCCGATGAGAGGCGCACCCACATGAGTGACCCCGACGTTCCCCAGTCCGAGCGGCCGAAAGACGTCGACGACGTCGTCGGCAGCGCGAACGCCGGTCTCGACGCCGCCGCCGCGGCAGGTGCCGACATCCCCGGTGCGCCTGCGCAGCCGGCAGCCGACGAGTCGGTCGACCCCGACCTCGCGGCATTCGAAGCCGCCGAGCGCGACCACCCCGGAACCTTCCAGCCTCCCGCGGCTCCCGCGGCACCGCCGGTCTTCACGACGGATGCCGACGAGACCGCGGTCGTGTCCACTCCGGTCGCCGACCGCGCGGAGACCACCCCGTTCTCGTACCGCGACGAGGAGCCGACGATCGCGGATGCCGCGTACTCGCCGTCGTACGCCGACGACGAGACGCGCGTCCTGCCGTCCGAGCCCCTGGGAGCCGCGGCGGCTGCACCGCTGGTCCCGCAGCCGATCTTCGTCCAGGCCCCGGAGCCGCCTCGCGATCGCGGCAACCGGGGGACTGCCGGAGCGATCGGACTCCTCGCGACCCTGGTGTTCGCGGTGCTGTACCTCGGCACCACGATCGGCCTCGGCGCTCTCGCCGGCGACGTGACCGGCGAGAACATCGGAACCGCCGCAGCCGCACCGCTGGTCACCTGGGGCTTCTGGACCCCGGTGGTCGTGTTCTTCCTCGGCTTCTGGTTCCTCGGCGCGATCATCAACCGCGGACGCTGGGGCCTGTGGGTCGTCTTCGGCATCATCGTCGGCGCGATCGCGTACGGCGGCCACATCCTCGGCCAGATCTTCGAGGCCCGGTTCTGGACCCTCAGCCCCTCGGCCGGACTCGAGCTCGTCGGCGGGCAGCTGCTCGCCCCGCTCGCGATCGCAGCCTTCGTGTTCGCCCGAGAGCTCACGATCTGGTTCGGCGCCTGGGTCGCCCGCAGCGGCGCGCGCAAGACCGAGCTGAACGCCGAGGCGCAGCGCGAGTACGAGCGCACGCTCGAAGCGGGCCCGACGCTGGCGCGCTGATCGCAGACATGACGACACCGAACCCCCGCGGACCCGAGTCCGCGGGGGTTGCGCTGCCTCTGGCGCTCGTCCTCGCGACCGTCGGCTTCTTCGCCCTCGCCGTGTTCGGTCTCGGCGCGGTCAGCATCATCACGGACGCCGACATCATCTCGGTTCCGGGTCTCGGACAGGGGCCTGGGGTCGTCGGGATGATCGTCGCGCTGCTGGCGTTCGCCGCAACGCTGTGGTCGACGCTGCGGCAGGACCGCCCGTCATACGTCTCGGCCGCGGCGATCGCGCTGGTCTCGGCCCTTGCGCACCTGATCGCGGTCTGGACGGCGGTGCTGATCGCGACCGGCGGCATCATCACGGCCACCGCAGTCGCCGGCGACCTCGTCCGCGGCGGAGCGAGCGCGGTGCTCCTGCTCGCAGCCGCCATCGCTGGTTGGGCGGGTGTCGCGCTCCGTCGCACCCGCTCGCGGCCCCCGCAATGGCCGTGGGAACGCGACGACGAGGAATGACGCCCCGCCGGTGAGTGCGGAAATCGGCGCACTGCGGCGCGACGCGCCGTACGCTGGTCCTGTGGAGCGCTCGTTGGAGACGCAGGTCGACCAGGCCGTCGAGGCCTGGCTGCGTTGGGTGCCCCGGTGGGAGCCCGCCACCCATCGAGGCAGGGTCGCTCCGTGCCGTCGCTGCCTCGGCTCGCCGATCCTCTCGGCGGCCGGGATCGGGGCCAACGTCCCGCATGGCGTGCAGCACGGACTGTCGACGCGCATCAAGACGATCGTCGACCACGCGGTCGCCGAGTACACGGCACGGAACCTCCCCACGCTGCAGGGCGAGCTCGATCAGCAGTCGGCTCGGAACCGCGCGCGCGGCTATCGCCCGACCGAGAACCTCGACCCCGAGTTCGACGGGCTGCCGCTCGATCCCGAGCCGGTCGCGGGTGCGCCGTTCCTCTTCACGATCGCCGGGCTCGCCGATGACGCGGCTGCGGAGCTGCCGCCGCTCCCGCCCCTGAGCGAGGAGGCGAAGGCCGCACTCCGCCAGGAGGTCGGGCTCGCGGACGAGTACGCCAACATGGTCGGCCGCGAGGTGTGCGGATTGCTGCTGCGCCACCGGATCTCCATCCAGGCCGCCATCTCCCAGCACGTCGAGCCGCAGATCGAGGCGCTGCTGGCAGAGCTGACGCAGTCGCTGGACTCGCCGTTCGACCCCGACAGTTCGTGAGTCCCCGGGACCGGCATCCATTTGACCGTCAGGTTACGCGGCATTACACTTGACCAGGTGTGTGCACGTCTCGACGTGCGCACTGGGCGTCGGCACCTTGCCGGTCCGCCTCCACGGCATACCCACCACACCACAAAGCCCGTCGATTCCGGCGTGCCGGTGGGTCATGATGTGAAACCCATCACGCTGTCACCGTGCAGCACTATGAGGAGAGAACGTGCCAACCATTCAGCAGTTGGTTCGCAAGGGTCGCTCGCCCAAGGTCACCAAGACCAAGGCACCGGCGCTCAAGTCGAACCCGCAGCAGGCCGGGGTCTGCACCCGCGTCTACACCACCACCCCGAAGAAGCCGAACTCGGCGATGCGCAAGGTCGCTCGTGTGAAGCTCCGCAACGGCACCGAGGTCACCGCGTACATCCCCGGTGAGGGCCACAACCTGCAGGAGCACTCGCTGGTGCTCGTCCGCGGCGGTCGTGTGAAGGACCTCCCCGGTGTGCGTTACAAGATCGTCCGTGGCGCCCTGGACACCCAGGCAGTCAAGAACCGTAAGCAGGCTCGTTCCCGCTACGGCGCGAAGAAGGGTTGAGTTAGATGCCTCGTAAGGGTCCCGCCCCGAAGCGCCCCGTTGTCAACGATCCGGTATACGGCGCACCGATCGTCACCTCGCTGGTGAACAAGATCCTCGTCGACGGCAAGAAGTCGCTGGCCGAGTCGATCGTCTACGGCGCCCTCCGCGGTGTCGAGGCGAAGAACGGTCAGGATGCCGTCGCCACCCTCAAGAAGGCGCTCGACAACGTGCGCCCCACCCTCGAGGTCCGCAGCCGCCGTGTCGGTGGCTCGACCTACCAGGTTCCGGTCGAGGTCAAGCCGCACCGCGCGAACACCCTCGCGCTGCGCTGGCTCGTGAGCTACGCCAAGGGTCGTCGTGAGAAGACGATGACCGAGCGTCTCCAGAACGAGATCCTGGACGCGTCGAACGGCCTGGGTGCCGCGGTCAAGCGCCGTGAAGACACCCACAAGATGGCCGAGTCGAACCGCGCGTTCGCTCACTACCGCTGGTAAACCCTTCGACAGGCTCAGGAGCCCATTCGCGTTCCTGAGCCTGTCACCCCCTCTGCGCAGTACGACTGCACGAAAGATAAGGACACTCCTGTGGCACAAGACGTGCTCACCGACCTGAGCAAGGTCCGCAACATCGGCATCATGGCGCACATCGATGCCGGCAAGACGACGACGACCGAGCGCATCCTGTTCTACACGGGCGTCAACCACAAGCTCGGCGAGACGCACGATGGCGCCTCGACCACCGACTGGATGGAACAGGAGAAGGAGCGCGGCATCACGATCACGTCTGCCGCCGTGACCTGCTACTGGAACAAGAACCAGATCAACATCATCGACACCCCCGGTCACGTGGACTTCACGGTCGAGGTGGAGCGCTCGCTCCGCGTCCTCGACGGTGCGGTCGCCGTGTTCGACGGCAAGGAGGGCGTCGAGCCCCAGTCCGAGACCGTGTGGCGTCAGGCCGACAAGTACAACGTGCCCCGCATCTGCTTCGTCAACAAGATGGACAAGCTCGGCGCGGACTTCTACTTCACGGTCGACACGATCATCAACCGCCTCGGCGCCAAGCCGCTGGTCATCCAGCTGCCGATCGGTGCGGAGAACGACTTCCTCGGTGTCATCGACCTCGTCGAGATGCGTGCACTCGTCTGGGCCGGAGACTCCAAGGGTGACGTCACCATGGGTGCCTCCTACGAGGTCCAGGAGATCCCGGCCGACCTCAAGGAGAAGGCTGACGAGTACCGTCAGACCCTCCTCGAGACCGTCGCCGAGACCGACGACGCGCTGCTCGAGAAGTTCTTCGGTGGCGAGGAGCTCACGGTCGCCGAGATCAAGGGCGCGATCCGCAAGCTCACCGTGGCTTCCGAGATCTACCCGGTCCTCTGCGGTTCTGCGTTCAAGAACCGTGGTGTCCAGCCGATGCTGGACGCGGTCGTCGACTACCTGCCGAACCCGCTCGACGTGGGCTCCATCGAGGCGCACGACCCCAAGGACTACGACACGATCATCGAGCGTCACCCTGACGCGAAGGACCCGTTCGCGGCCCTCGCGTTCAAGGTCGCCGTGCACCCGTTCTTCGGTCGTCTGACCTACGTCCGCGTGTACTCGGGACACCTCGACTCCGGCGCTGCGGTCATCAACTCGACCAAGGGCAAGAAGGAGCGCATCGGGAAGATCTTCCAGATGCACGCCAACAAGGAGATCCCTGTCGCATCGGTCACCGCCGGCAACATCTACGCGGTCATCGGCCTGAAGGACACCACCACCGGTGACACCCTGACCGACCCCGCCGCCCCGGTCGTCCTCGAGTCGATGACGTTCCCGGAGCCGGTCATCGAGGTCGCGATCGAGCCGAAGACCAAGGCCGACCAGGAGAAGCTGGGTGTCGCCATCCAGAAGCTCGCTGAAGAGGACCCGACCTTCCGCACGGAGCTCAACCCCGAGACCGGTCAGACGACCATCAAGGGC
>Ga0160430_100094_pt1 | contig 77062 bp, 76 predicted proteins | sample HID1971I_E0MG_FD_108274 | JGI IMG/M metagenome (GOLD analysis project Ga0160430, IMG submission 108274) | Enriched millipede-associated microbial communities from UW Madison campus, WI, USA - HID1971I_E0 MG | ecosystem: Host-associated > Arthropoda: Insects > Digestive system > Unclassified ...
ATCCACGAGAAGCGGGCCGAGGATGCAGAGTTATCTCGTAAACGCTCTCTGCAAAAAAATAGTTGCCGAAACCAAGCGCAACGACTTCGCCCTCGCTGCATAAGCGAGCCCGATAGTCCGTCAGACCGTGTGTGATTCCGTCACGGACCCTGGCGTCATCTAGGAATCTTGCTGTGTGATGGCGTCTGGACGTCACGCGGGACTCTTCCCAGGCTGGGCTCGTCGACTTAGGTGTCTGTGACAAAGGTCGGAGCCGAGCAGAACGTCTTCACAGACTGCGCCCGGAGAAGGCGTGGATCTTCAGCGTTGGACGGGGGTTCGATTCCCCCCAGCTCCACCAAGCTGCTGTCGCAGGCAAGAGGCCCGCCGCCCGAGTATTCACTGGGGAGGCGGGCCTTCCGCGTCTGCGAGTACCTCGTCAAGCTGCGGTGTGTCGGGTGTCGTGCGGAGTGAGTCGACCGATCCGGGATTCGTCTGCCGTGGGTGAGGGCCAGGAGCTGACCGCGTGCTCGGGCCTTCCCTCAGACCGATTCGTGCGGAGCGAACGGGCTGGCCGGACCGTGGTGACGGCGGGTATCGGGATCGATCCAGTTGCCCGAACCGGTCATCCGATGCCAGCGCTTGTGAAACGCGAGATCGGTGCCGTCGGCTTCGACGACGGCTGCACCGCAGAGATCGCAGATGCGCAGAATGACAACGTCACCGTCTGCGGTCATGACAGCGAATGACTCCACTGGAAAGACGACGCCCATCGTGGTTCTCCTCTCGCGCCCCCATCGACCGACCATCGAGGTCGGGTTCCAAGGGTGGTATCAGGGTAGCGAGGCGTGCGGCGCGCGGACACCGCGACAGCCCATCGCGAACTTCGCCATGCGGGCGTCGCCCGATTGAACGCCTACATGGCGCTGCGAAGCGTGCTGACGCCTCCGGCCAGCCCGCTCGCGGGCTACTGGGGTGTGAGCGGGCGTGTCGGCCTCAGTGCGCCGACGACCGTATTGCCCGTCACCGTCCAGCTCGTGGAGTCGAGGAAAGAGACTCCGTCGAAGAGAGCACCCGTCGTCCGGGTGTCGGAGATCACGTTCTGTTTGACCGTGACGTTCTTGGACGACGGTCGCACAGCGTCGTAGATCCCCTGGTTCGAGACCCCATAGAGATGCACGCCACTCTTGACGCTCACACCTGCCAGGGTCGGAGTGGCGGGCGAGAACGTGATGGTATTTCGCTCGATCCGAACGCCGGTGCTGTGATAGAGCGCGATGCCACCTCGGCGGTTGTCCTGGAACACATTGTCGCTGACAGTGATATTGGATGCGATGAAATCAGCGGGTCGCGTGTGCGATGAGTAGGAATCCTTGAAGTCGAAGACCCATCCACAGATCACCATCCCGACCTTCTGCGATCGTGAGACGATGTTCGATCGGAACTCGCAGTCCGAGGGCGCGAGTGTGGCGTCGATACCGAAGTGCCCTGACCTGTCGATCACGTTGCCGGTCACGACGATGTTGCTTGGTCCTCGCTCAGCTGTGGCGACATTGCCCCCGATGAGGATTCCGCTGTGATAAGACCCGATCGAGAGGTTGTCGGTGCACTCACCTGCGGCGTTGCCGCGGGATATGGATACGCCGTTGTCCGCGGAATACAGCATGGTGTTTCTGCGGAAGATGACGTTCTCATTGGACGTGAACCCGACGTCTTTGCAGCGCTCGAAAAGCGAGTCTTCCACGGCGGCGTTGCCCGCGATGCCGCTCAGCGAAAGCGGTAGCTCGCGGCTTCCGAAGATGTGCACGCGACGGATCGTGATGTCGCGCGCTTCCGCGAGCGCCGGCGCACTGCGGTTGCCGCGGATGGCGATCGCCGACAGGAGACAGTCGACGTTGCCCGCCGGGTACGGTCGCTCATCGCGAAGCAGCGCGGATTGCTGCGCATTCGAGAGAGTCAGCATGCCGCAATCGACCGAGAAGTCCTCGAAGGTCACGTTCCTGACAGGAGCGGTGCCCATGTTCGCGAACAGTCGCTGAAGAGAAACACCGCCGGGCTTGTTGATCTGAGCTCGGAACGTCGTACGGTGTACGCCGAGACCGCTGATGACGATGTCTGAAAGACCGTCGATGTTCAGCTCGATCTGGAACTTGTACTCCGGAGCGGTGCCCACGATTCGGCTATACCTGCCGGGGTTGGCGACAGCGGCGGCGATCGCATCCCGCCAGCCTTGATGCGTTGCCGGATATCCGAAGCTCTCCACAACGAGTACGTCCGCACCGAAGCTCATCGGCGCGGTGGGGCTTGAAGCGAGTGCGGGCTGGTCTGCGTTCAGAACTCCTATCCCGACCAACCCCGCTGCGGCGCTCGCGGTGAAGAGGTCTCGTCTGCTGAATTGCGTGGTCACGTTCTCCCCTTACATCTCTTGGACGGATCATCCCATGGTGTCCTCAGTGGGCGACGAGCGCGAGCCCATTGCGGAACTGGAGCAAATACGCACGAGCCCGCGTCGGAATCGATGGCGGGGTCTTCATCCTGAGCGGTGACTTCGATCCCCAGCCCGATCATGCTGAGCCCAAGTGTGCTCGACGGCTCCGTTTCGGGGATCGGGGCCTTGTTCGTGCTCGGGATCACCCACCACTCGACGGCGTCTCGTCGAGACCGAGCACCCACTCGTTGATCGTGAGTTCTGCGCCCCGGAACGACTCGGTGATCGTGCCGGCCAGTCGGAAGCCGGCGCCCCGGCAGAGCGCGTTCGACGGCGGGTTCGTCGTCTGCGGGAACGCGACGAGGTGGTGCAGACCATCAGCGTGCGCGCGGGCATCCCCGATCAGCAGCACGAGGGCCCGACCGGCGACACCCTGTCCCTGCGCCTCCGGCAGCACGAACCATCCGGTCTCGAGCGCGTCTTCATCGCGCCAGCGCGTCTTCCAGTGTCCAATCGAGCCGAGCGACTGCCCATCGGACTCGATCACGAACATCCGAGCCTCACCCGTCGCGATCAGACGGAGATAGCGTGCGTGCCGGTCGAGCAGCAACTCCTCGCTCTCGGGTCCATTCAGGTGCGCGGTCATCTCCGGCGTGTTCGCACGACTGAGCAGCGGGAGATCGTCGTCGCGCCAGAGCCGCAGGGCGAGGGAGGGCATGGTTTCAGCGTGGCACGGGCCTCCGACAACGACGAGGTGCGCCGCGCATCACGCCAGACTCCGTCGGGAGGGGAGCCCGGTGCGGGCGCGCCGCTTCGCACGGATGTAGACCGCAGGAGTCGAACCGAACACCTGCCGGAACGCCTTGATGAACCCGGTGGTCGTGCCGTATCCGATGATCTCGGCGGTCTCCTGCACAGACGTGCCCTCGACGAGCAGCCGTTCTGCCGCATACACGCGAGCACGAGTGCGCCACTGGGTGAAGGACAGTCCGGTGTCGGCGAGGAACGCACGATGCAGTGTCTTGCTGCTGACGCCGAGCTCCGCCGACCAGCCTTCGAGGTCCCGCTGCTCGTAGGGATCGTGCAGGATCGCCTCAGCCACCTGCCGTGCTCGCGGATCTGCAGGGACGGCGAGGGCGTCGTAGCTCTCGTCCGTCGACGACAGGATCTCGAGCAGCAGCGTGAGTGATGCGTCCATCCGAGCCGGATGCAGCTGGCGCGCGCATAGGCTCTGCACGATCGCGATGCCGACGGTGTCGGCGGGGAGCACGAGCGGCCGACCCCAACGCGGTTGGGGGAGCCGCACGCTCTGGTCGAGGTAGAGGCTGAACATGTCCTCCGCGCCGACCATCTGCATCTCATGCTCGACGAGGGCAGGGACCCAGGCGAAGTGGTCGCCGTGCAGGTGCCACCGGGAGTCGCCGACTCGCACGCGCGCTCCTCCGGGGATCAATGCCAGTTGATCGGCCGTATGCACATGAGGCTCGAAGTACTGATCCGGACTGACGCGTTCGTGATGCGCTTCGAATATCTCGGATGTCGATCCAGGCACAGCTTCTCGTTTCGTCATGCCGATTTCAGGTCTCGATCAAATTGGACGGACACGGTTGCGGTCACAAACGAAGATTCATGTCCTGTGGGAACTATAGCGAATTAGGTAAGCCTTCACTATGTTGGTGGCTCGTCACCCCCTGCATTCCACCCGAGGAGTTCCATGTCCCGCCCCGTCCGGCGCGCCGAGCGCGCGCTCGTCGTGCTCACATCTCTCATCGTCGCCGCGTCCGCCCTGTCGGCATGCGCCCCGACCGACGCCGAGGGGAGCGACACCGGCTCCGAAGCTTCGTCCGGTGCCTATCCCGTCACTGTCGAGCACGTCTACGGTGAGACGACCATCGATGAGAAGCCCGAGCGCATCGTGACGCTCGGCTGGTACTCGCAGGACGTCGTGGCGGCGCTCGGCGAGGTGCCGGTCGGTGTCGAGGACTTCAGCTGGGGCAATGTCGACACGTACCTGCCGTGGTTCGCCGACAAGGTCGAGGAGTTGGGCGGAGACCTCCCCGAGATCATCCGGTTCACGGACGCCGGTGAGTACGACTTCGAGCAGATCCTGGCGCTCTCGCCCGACGTGATCCTCGCGAACCACTCCGGCATCACCGAGACCGACTACAAGCGCCTGACGGAGATCGCGCCGACGGTCGCATTCGCCGAGTCGACGTGGGCCTCCGATCGGGACCAGCTCACCCTGACGGTCGGCTCAGTGCTCGACAAGAAGGACGAGGCGCAGCAGCTGCTGGACGACGCGGATGCCGCGGTCGCCGCTGCTGCAGAAGCCCACCCGGAGTTCCAGGGCATCGTCTTCAGCTACGGCTGGTTCCTCGGCGAAGGGGAGACCTCGCTCGGCCTGTATCTGCCGCGCGACCCGCGCGTCCCGCTGCTCGAAGAACTCGGGTTCACGGGATCGCCCGATATCGCAGCACTCGAAGACACGACCAAGGAGTTCTACGCGAACGTCAGCCTCGAAGAGCTCGGCGACATCGAGTCGCAGTTCCACGTCGGCTGGGCAAACACGCCGGCCGACGTCACCCACACGGTGGAAGACCCGCTGGTCTCGCGCTGGGCGCCGATCGCGGCCGGCTCGTACTACTTCTTCGAAGACCAGCGCCTGGCGTGGGCGACGACCGCGCCCAGCGTGCTGAGCATCCCCTCGACCATCGACGACCTCGCCGACGCGCTCGCGAGCGCAGTTCCCGCTGCGAACTGATCGGTGTCGATGCTGGTGAGCCGCGCCGCGGAGCGTCCTGTGACGTCCCGCGGCGCGGCCGCGCGCACCGGAGGACTGGTGGTCGCGGTCGTCGTGCTCGGCGCCGCCGTGCTGCTGAGCCTGATGGTCGGGTCGAAGGCGCTCGCGCCGGCGACGGTGATCTCGGCGCTCTTCGACTTCGACGGCTCCGATGCGCAGGCGATCGTCCGTGATTCGAGGCTCCCGCGGACCGTCGTCGGGCTGGTCGTCGGTCCGGCGCTCGGCGTCTGCGGCGCGCTGATCCAGGCGTTCACGCGGAACCCGCTCGCGGATCCCGGCATCCTCGGGGTGAATGCCGGCGCCACCTTCGCGGTGACGATCGGTGTCGGCCTCCTCGGAGTGCGCGGCCCCAATGCCTATGTGTGGTTCGCGCTGATCGGCGCGCTCCTCGTGACGCTCGTCGTGTATCTGATCGGCGGCACCGGTCGAGGCGGGCCCTCGGCTGGACGCATGACGCTCGCCGGCGTCGCTATCGGTGCGGTGCTCAGCGGCATCACCTCGATCGTGATGCTGAAGAACATCGAGGTGTTCAGCACGCTGCGCTTCTGGGGCCTCGGCAGCCTCGGCGGACGCGACGACAGCGCGGTCGCGATCATCGCCCCGTTCATCGCGGTCGGCCTCGTGATCTCGTTCCTGATCGCCCGCCCGCTCAACGCGATCGCCCTCGGCGACGATCTGGGGCGCACGCTCGGCGCCGGATTGGTGCGCACCCGCGTGATCTCGATCATCGGGGTGACGATCCTGGCAGGCGGGGCCACCGCGCTTGCCGGTCCGATCGCGTTCATCGGCCTCATGGTGCCGCACGCGGTCCGGTGGTTCACCGGTCCGGACCAACGCTGGATCATCGTGTACTCAGCGCTCGTCGCGCCGAGCATGCTGCTGCTGTCGGACGTGATCGGCAGGGTCGTGCTCCCCTCTGGGGAGCTGCAGGTGAGCATCGTGACCGCGGTGATCGGAGCCCCGGTGCTGATCCTGCTCGCTCGTCGGAAGCGGGTGAGCGGACTGTGAGCGCCGTGCTTCCCGACGCAGCTGCGCGGATGCTCTCGATCCGGCTCGGCGGTGGCATCTGGCGCCTCGAGCTGCGCACGCTCGTGATCAGGATCGTGCTCCTCGCGCTGCTGCTCGCCGTCGGAGGTGCCGCCCTCATGAGCGGCACCTATCAGCTCGACCCCTCGCAGGTGCTGTCGGCACTCTCCGGCGGCGGTGAGGGCACCATCAGAAAGCTGGTCCTCGAGTGGCGTCTGCCGCGGGTCCTGTTCGCGGTGCTCGGCGGTCTCGCGCTCGGCATCAGCGGGGCGATCTTCCAGTCACTCACCCGGAATCCGCTCGGCAGTCCCGACGTGATCGGCTTCGACGCCGGTTCGTACACCGGAGCCCTGATCGTGATGCTCGTGCTCGGCAGCGTCTCGTACGCAGTGATCGCAACAGGAGCGGTGCTCGGCGGGGTGATCACTGCGCTCCTCGTGTACCTGCTGGCGTATCGCCGCGGCATCCAGGGCTTCCGGTTCATCATCGTCGGGATCGGCGTCTCTGCGTTCCTCGTCGGGATCAACAGCTATCTGCTGATCAGTACCGGCATCCAGGAGGCGCGCGCCGCGGTCGCGTGGGGCTTCGGATCGTTCTCGGCGCTCGGGTACGAGCAGCTCGTGCCGTTCGTCCTGGTGCTCGCGGTGATCCTGCCGCTCGTCATGCTCGCGCGGCGGGGGTTCGCGCAACTGGAGCTCGGCGATGACGCGGCGAAGGCCGTCGGCGTCGACGTCGAGCGCACACGTCTCACGATGACGGTGCTCGGTGTCGCGCTCACAGCAATCGTGACGGCCGCGGCCGGACCCATCGCATTCGTCGCGCTCGTCGCGCCCCAAGTGGCGCGCCGCCTGGTCCGCGCCCCGGGACTCGACATGGTCAGCGCCGGCATCATGGGCGCACTGCTCATGCTGTCGGCCGACTTCGTCGGGCAGCGGATCGACATCACCGTCGGGCTCGTCACCGTCGTGCTCGGCGGGGGATATTTCGCCTGGCTGCTCATCAGGGAAGGGTTCCGTCGATGACCGAATCGCACACCGCACGCCTGCGCGCCGCAGAAGTGACCATCGGCTACGACCGCAGAGTCATCTCCACCGATCTGTCGGTCGACATCCCCGACGGATCGTTCACGGTCATCGTCGGTCCGAACGCGTGCGGTAAGTCCACTCTGCTGCGTGCGCTGTCGAGGCTCATCGATCCGGAGAAGGGCCGGGTGCTGCTCGACGGAAAGGACATCCACGGCTACCGCGCGAAGGAGGTCGCCCGCCGCGTCGGACTCCTCCCGCAGAGTTCGCTGGCTCCCGACGGCATCCGTGTCGCCGACCTCGTCGCCCGAGGTCGGTACCCGCACCAGACGCTACTGCGCCCGTGGTCGGATGCCGATGAGCTCGCGGTTGACGAGGCGATGGCCGCCACCGGCGTCACTGAGCTCGCAGGACGGCTGGTCGACGAGCTCTCAGGCGGGCAGCGACAGCGCGTCTGGGTGGCCATGGTCCTCGCGCAGCAGACTCCGCTGCTGCTGCTCGACGAGCCGACGACCTTCCTCGACATCGCGCACCAGATCGAACTGTTGGAGCTGTTCACCGATCTGCACGAGGCGGGGAGCACGCTGGTCGCCGTGCTGCACGACCTGAACCATGCCGCCCGCTACGCCACGCATCTCATCGCGATGAAGGACGGACAGGTCGTCGCAGAGGGGAGTCCTGGCGAGATCGTCACCGCCGAGCTGGTCGAGGAGGTGTTCGGGCTGCCGTGCGTGGTCGTTCCCGATCCGATCACCGACAAGCCGAGCGTCGTCCCGATCGGGCGGGTCCGCCCGCTGCGCGAGCACTGAGACTCAGGTTCTGTCTCAGCCGGTCCATCCGATGAGCAGCAGGCTCTGCTTGGTGTCTGCGAGCGTCACCCAGCCCTCGCCGAACAGGTAGGTCATGCCGTAGCCGTCATCGTCGGTGCCCATCGAGTACCGGGGATCCTCCGTGAAGTAGATTCCCTCGGGGCCGTCCTCGCGGGTCCACCCGGAGGAGAGCAGCGACGACTGCGCCTCCATGGCGTCGTCGGAGCTGATCTCCGACCAGCCGTAGAGCTGTCCGTGGTCGGAGCCCACCGTGTAGTCCGCCCAGAAGCACAGCAGGCCTTCCGTCAGCTCGACGTCGCCGATCACGAAGGCGGTGGGCTTGGCGCTCCAGCCGGCGTCCGTGAGCGCTTGCACGGTGCCGGCCGAGATCATCGATTCGCATGAGATCGGGGCGTCCGTCGCCTGCGGGGTCGGCGTGGTGGCCGGCTCCGCGCTCGGTTCGGCGCGTGGGGAGATTGACGGAGACGCCGACGCCTGCGGCGCCGCGGGAGCCGAGCACGCGGTCAGCGCGGCCAGCAGGAGCAGGGCTCCGGCAGCTGCTGACGTGGTGCGGGTTCTCATCGTTGGCCTCTGGGTCGGTTCACTCGTGCAGGAGCGTCAGGAAGGCATCGTGGAGGATGCCGTTGGTTGCGAGTGTCGATCGCGCCGAGATCGTCTCGACGCCGTCGAACGACGTCATCCGACCGCCGGCCTCGCGCACGATCGCCACAGCGGCTGCGATGTCGTACTCCTTGACGTCGAACTCGGCGACCATGTCGACCCGCCCCTCGGCGAGCAGCATGTACGCGTAGACGTCGCCGTAGGCGCGGTCGCGCCACACCCTGTCTGCGAGGGTGAGCAGCTGGTCGCGGTGGCCGGACGCGGTCCACTGTCCGATGCTCTGGAAGCTCACGCTCGCATCGTCCAGCGAAGAGACCGCGGAGGTCTGGAGTCGGCGCGGTTCCGTCTGCGTGTTCGTCCAGGCCCCTGAGCCGGAGGATGCCCACCAGCGGCGTCCGAGCGCCGGCATGCTGACGACGCCGACCTGCGGCACGCCGTCGATCGCGAGCGCGATCATGGTGCCCCAGAGCGGGACGCCGCGGAGGAAGTTGGCGGTGCCGTCGATCGGGTCGATGATCCACTGACGATGCGTGTCGCCCTCTGCGCCGAACTCCTCGCCGAAGATGCCGTCGTTCGGGCGCTCGACGGCCAGGATCTCGCGGATGGCGCGCTCGGTGGCGAGATCAGCGTCCGTCACGTGCGAGTTGTCGGCCTTGGTCGAGATGACGAGATCGGTCGCGTCGAAGCGCGGGAACGACTGCGCATCGGCGGCATCCGCGAGGCGGAGGGCGAGCGCGAGGTCGGCGTCTTGGACTGGGGAAACGGCGTCGGCGCTGGGGGAGGCGGTCACGCAATCAGGATACGTCAGGCCCGCTCTGGCAGCATGCGGCGGCGTCACAGGGAGAAAGCGGGGGAGCGGCGCGGCTCGCGCTGGAGTACCGTCGCTTCACTCGATCGCCTGTCGCCCGATACGGTGAGTGCACGAGTCCGTTCGCCGACCGGGAGGCAACAGTTCATGCGCATCACCCCTCGCATCCGGATCGGCATCGCGATCTACATCGGCTACGTCTTCGTCATCTTCGTGGTGTCGAAACTGAGCGGGGTGGCATACACCGAGATCGGCAAGTCTGCCGAGTTCACGTGGCGCGGTGCGGTGCTCGACCTCGCGGTCGGTGCTGTGCTGCTCGCGATCACGACGTGGCTCCTGGGGTGGTGGAAGCCCGCGCTGTTCGAGCGGAAGCGGTCGCGGCACAAGTGGCCGATCTTCGTCCCAGCGCTCATGCTCGTCGTGGCTGTCGTGAACCTCTCCAGCACGGACTGGTCGAAGTTCGACGCCTCGTTCATCCTGTCTCTGCTCGCCCTCGGGGTCGCCGTCGGATTCTGTGAGGAGCTGCTGTCACGAGGCCTGCTGCTGACCGCGTTCCGCTCACGCCTTTCCGAGGTGTGGGTGTGGCTGCTCACCTCCGCGCTCTTCGGCGGCATGCACATCATCAATGCCGCACTCGGCGCACCCCTCGGACCAACCCTCGGGCAGGTCGTCATCGCCGCGATGTCCGGTACCTGCTTCTACATCGTGCGGCGGGTCACCGGATCGCTCATCTGGGCCATGGCTCTCCACGGAATCTGGGATGTCTCGGTGTTCGCGGTCGGCTTCGCGCCCCTCGACGGAGCGTGGGCGAGCATCCTCGCGCCGGTGATCGGCGTCCTCGCCGTCGCTGTCGTCGCCTGGGTCATCAAGGGAACGGACGAGAAGCCGCTGGCCTCGGCGCGGGCCATGGAATCCACGCCGCGACAGCACCGTCGGAGCACATGAACGTTCGGCATCGGGGCTGGACTGCGACCGGCCTGCTTCTCGGCGGTGCAGCCCTGCTCCTGGGCGGCATCGTGCTCGCCGTCATCACGGCGTCTCAGATCTTCGGCATGGGGGTGCAGGTGCTCTTGGCTTGGTTCAGCTACGTACCGTTCTTGGCCGAACCGGATCCGAGAGACATCCCGACGTATGACTTCTTCTGGCCCGGGCTTGCTCTCGTCGGAGGCTTGGCCGCTTTCTTCATCGGCTGGGTCGTCATCATCAGGGGCGTCTCGCTCGCGTGGCCCACTCGATTCGACAATTCCCAGCAGGACGCGTCCTGACTCGGTCCCGACCGGGCACAGGTCACGCAAGCAGAAAAGCCTCGATGACTGGCGAGAGTCATCGAGGCTGATCCGTGCACCCCCTCGGACTTGAACCGAGAACCCACTGATTAAGAGTCAGTTGCTCTGCCGATTGAGCTAGAGGTGCGTGGCCCGGGAAGAACCCCGGCCGAGGAATTACATTACCAGTCGATCGACGGCATGTGAAATCGAGCTCGGCCTGAGCACCTCCCGGGCGCGTCGCGGGTCAGCCGGCGTCTCCGACGAGGATCGCCTCGGCGTCTTCGACCGTTGCATCGACGGGTTCGTCGTCGATGTGCGAGAGCACCGTGCGGCCGAGGAACACCGTCAGTGCGGCGACCAGGACGGCGGCTGCGGCGAACAGGTACGGCACCGTCGCGTTGGTCGCGTGCCAGAGCAGCGCGGCGATCGGGGGAGCCATCGCGCCGCCGAGGAAGCGGACCGCGGAGTACGACGACGACGCCACCGAGCGGGGGAGATCCGTCGCCTCCATCACTGCCTCGGTGAGCACGGTGTTCATCACGCCGAGGAGCAGCCCGCCGACGACGATGCACGCGACGAGGGCTCCGGCGCTGCCGACGACCAGTCCGGCGACGATGAGGTCGACGGCGAGCAGCGGCAGCACGAGCAGGATGATGCGCGTGCGCGGCATCCGACGCATCAGCACCGGCGCGACCCAGACGCTCGTGACGGCCAGTGCGACACCCCAGCCGAAGAACGTGAGGCCGATGCCCATCGCGCCGAACCCGAGCGGGAACGGCGAGAACGCCAGCAGCACGAAGAAGCCGATGTTGTAGAACAGTGCGGCGACCGCGAGGATCGCGAGCGCCGGACGACGCAGTGCCGTGAACGGCGCGGAGAACGCGATCGGCTTCCGCTCCTCGCGCGGTCCGCGAAGCAGCACCAGCACGGCGACGAAGGCGATGGCCATCAGCACGACGACGCCGAAGAACGGTCCGCGCCAGCTCTGCTCGCCGAGGAGGCCGCCGAGGAGCGGCCCGATCGCGATCCCGAGACCCAGTGCGGCCTCGTACAGGACGATCGCGGCGCTGCTGCCGCCGGATGCCGCACCGACGATGGTCGCGAGTGCGGTCGAGATGAACAGTGCATTGCCGAGTCCCCAGCCCGCCCGGAAGCCGATCACGGCGTCGACGCTGCCGCTGATCGCGCACAGGAAGGCGAATACCACGATCAGGCCGAGGCCGATCAGTAGAGTGGACTTCGCGCCGATGCGGCTGGAGATCCAGCTGGTCACGAGCATCGCGAGTCCGGTCACCAGGAGGTAGCTCGTGAAGAGCAGCTCGGTCTCGACCGGGCTGGCCTGCAGGGACTCTGCGATGGCCGGGAGGATCGGGTCGACCAGGCCGATGCCCATGAAGGCCACGACGCACGCGAATGCGACCGCCCAGACCTGTGCCGGCTGCTTCCAGGGGGATGCGGTGGGGGTGCCGCTCATCGGTGTGCTCCATCTCGTTCGGTGTCGGTGTGCGCTGCGAGGATCTCCGCAGCGCGGGTGATGGCGGCCCAGTCCTCGTCGCCGAGTCCGGCGAAGCGGGGGGCCAGCGTGTCGCGGAACTCCGCCCGCCATGCGGTGAGTGCGGATGCTCCGGCAGCCGTGATGTCGACGACGATCCCGCGGGAGTCGGCGGCGTCGGGGGATCGCTCGACCAGACCGTCGCGCTCGAGCGCGCCGATCAGGCGCGTCATGCCCGGCTGCGTCGTGCGCGCTGCTGCAGCGAGCTCGCCGACTCGTCGACCGCCCTGCTGCTCGAGGAGGCTCAGCACGCGCCACTGGGCCGCAGGCGCCTCATTTCCGGCGTCCTGGGCGGCGATGCGAGCAAGCGCATAGGCGGAGAGGACGAGGGAGGGGATCACATCCACACGTTTCATACCAAGAAGTATATACCCGTTGGTATGAACCTGTCGCGCCGCTCCGACGCATGGGGGTCAGCGGCGTGCGTTCGCGATGCGAGCCGAGAGCTCGTGGGCGTGCGCGAGCAGGATGCGACCCAGCTGAGTGATGCGCTCAGGTCCGAAGCGGAACTCCACGCCGGTCAGGCTCAGCGCCCATTCCGGACGACCGGTGCGATCGAAGACGGCGGCCCCCATGCCCCAGCTGCCCTCGACGATGAGACCCGGGTTGATCGCGTACCCGCGCTCCTTCGTCTCGGCGAGGCGGGTGCGCAGCGGACGCTCGCCGTGCGGGCCGCCCCAGCGCCCCTCGAGCTCGGGATGGCGCTCGAGATAGGAATCCACATCGTGGTCTGGCAGGAACGCAAGGATCGCCAGTCCTGCACTCGCGACCCCGAGCGGGAAGCGCACGCCCTCGCTCAGCACGAACGAACGGATCGGGAACGACCCCTCCTCTCGGAGCAGGCAGACGGTCTCGTCGGCGCGCCTGGCGGAGAAGAACGCGCTCTCCTCGGTCTTCACCGCGAGCGAGCGGACCAGGTCGCGCGCGAGCGCCGTGACGTCGTTCCGGGCGGCGGCCACCGTGCCCATCAGGAACAGCTCGGGTCCCGGCATCCAGCGCGTGCTGTCGACGTCCCGGTCGACCAGGCCCTCCGCTTTGAGGGCGGTCAGCAGACGATGCGCGGTGGAGCGGGAGAGGTCTGCGTCGCGTGCGAGCTCCTGCAGCCCTGCGCCGCCCGCACCGCTGGCGGTCACGAGCCGCAGCAGGCGCGCGGCTCGGGCGATCGCCTGCGCTCCGGGGACGCTTCGAATCGATTCCATAATGTGGACGCTAGTCCCCGGATCTGCCACATCGCAAGAACGGTCTACCGCTCGCCGACGGCACGGGGCCAGGCTGGGATCACACGGTTCGAAGGAGTGCGCGTGATCGACAAAGAATGGTCCACGGCGGCGGATGCTGTCGCCGACATCCCGGATGGGGCGTCGCTCGCGGTCGGCGGGTTCGGGCTCTCCGGCAACCCGATCGCGCTGATCGAGGCACTGCTCGCGCAGGGCACGAGTGATTTGAGTGTCGTCAGCAACAACTGCGGCGTCGACGACTGGGGGCTCGGTGTGCTGCTCGGCGCCGGACGGATCCGGAAGATGACCTCGTCGTACGTCGGCGAGAACAAGGAGTTCGAGCGGCAGTTCCTCAGCGGCGAGCTGGAACTCGAGCTCACCCCGCAGGGCACGCTGGCCGAGAAGCTCAGGGCAGGCGGATCCGGCATCGCGGCGTTCTTCACGCAGACCGGCGTCGGCACACAGGTCGCTGACGGCGGGCTCCCGCGGCGATACAGCCCGGACGGCACGATCGCGGTCGCGTCGCCCGCCAAGGACGTGCGTTCCTTCGAGGTCGACGGCGAGAGCCGCGACTTCGTGCTGGAAGAGGCGATCACCACGGACTACTCGCTCGTGCACGCGCTGGTCGGCGACCGTCACGGCAACCTGATCTTCAACAAGGCGGCGCGCAACTTCAACCCGCTCGCCGCCATGGCGGGGCGCGTCTGCATCGCCCAGGTCGAGCAGCTCGTGGAACCGGGCGAGCTCGACCCCGACCGCATCCATCTCCCCGGCGTCTTCGTGCACCGGATCGTCGAGGTGGGCGGCGACATCCCCAAGCGCATCGAGCGGCGCACGGTCTCCGACCACGCAGCCGCCACGGAAGGAGCCTGAGATGGCACGCACTCGCGATGAGATGGCTGCCCGCGCGGCCGCAGAACTGCAGGACGGCGCCTACGCAAACCTCGGCATCGGTCTGCCGACGCTCGTGCCGAATCATGTGCCGCCGGGCGTCACCGTGGTGCTCCAATCCGAGAACGGCATCCTGGGCGTCGGCCCGTACCCGGCTGAGGCGGCCGTCGACCCGGATCTCATCAATGCCGGCAAGGAGACCGTGACGGTGCTGCCGGGAGCTGCGTTCTTCGACTCGGCGACGAGCTTCGGCATGATCCGCGGCGGCAAGATCGACGCGGCGATCCTCGGTGCGATGCAGGTGTCGGCCGGCGGCGACCTGGCGAACTGGATGATCCCGGGCAAGATGGTCAAGGGGCCCGGCGGTGCGATGGACCTGGTCCACGGCGCCGGCAGGGTGATCGTGCTGATGGAGCACGTGGCCAAGGACGGCTCGGCCAAGATCGTGCACGATTGCTTGCTGCCGCTGACCGGACGAGGCGTCGTCGATCGCATCATCACCGACCTCGCCGTCATCGACGTGACGGACGCAGGGCTCGTGCTCGTCGAGACGGCCCCGGGCGTCACGATCGACCAGGTGATCGCGGCGACCGAGCCGCCGCTGACCATCCCCGCCGAACTCAGGAACCACACCACAGGAGCGAATCATGACTGAGGCAGTCACCGCCGAGACAGGCAACGCAGGCACCGACATCGTCATCGTCGCAGCGGCGCGCACTCCGCAGGGACGGCTGAAGGGGCAGCTCGCGTCCTTCACGGCGCCGCAGCTCGGCTCCTTCGCGATCGCGGGCGCGCTCGAGCAGGGATCGATCGATCCGGCGGATGTCGACGCGGTCATCGTCGGGCAGGTGCTGGCCGCGGGTTCGGGGCAGAACGCGGCTCGGCAGGCGGCGATCGGCGCGGGGATCGGCTGGGATGTCCCGGCGCACTCCGTCAACAAGGTGTGTCTGTCGGGGCTGACCGCGATCATCGACGCCGCGCGGATGATCCGCACCGGCGACGCGGACGTGGTGGTCGCGGCGGGCATGGAGTCGATGACGCGATCGCCGCACCTCCTGATGGGCTCGCGCGACGGCTGGGCATACGGCAGCGTCGAGGTGCTCGACCACATGGCGTACGACGGACTCACCGATGCCTACGACCGGGAGAGCATGGGGGCCTCGACCGAGCGACACAATGCCCGGTACGAGCTCACCAGGGAAGCGCAGGACGCCGTCGCGGCGCGCTCGCATCAGCGGGCGGCCGCCGCGCAGGCGGCCGGCGTCTTCGCCGACGAGATCGTCGACGTCTCGGTGCCGCAACGTCGTGGCGAGCCGATCCTCGTCACGGCTGACGAGGGTGTTCGTCCCGACACGACGGTGGAGACGCTCGGCGGGCTCCGTGCCGCATTCGCGGAGGGGGGATCGATCACGGCGGGCAACTCCTCGCAGATCTCCGACGGCGCATCGGCGGTCGTCGTGACGTCGCGGGCGGTCGCCGAGTCGAAGGGCTGGTCGGTGCTGGTCACGGTCGGCGCGAGCGGCCAGACCGCTGGCCCCGACAACTCGCTGCAGGCGCAGCCGGCGCGCGCCATCGAGCGCGCCTGCGAGAAGCAGGGCATCACCCCTGCCGACCTCGACCTCGTCGAGATCAACGAAGCATTCGGCGCCGTCGTGGCGCGGTCGCAGGTCGAACTCGGGCTCGACCCGGAGATCGTGAACATCCACGGCGGCGGGATCGCGATCGGGCACCCGATCGGAGCATCCGGCAACCGTCTGGTCGTGCACATCGCGCATGAGCTCGCGCGCCGTGGCGGTGGAACCGCTGCGGTCGGGCTCTGCGGCGGCGGGGGTCAGGGCGAGGCGCTGATCCTCACGCGCTGACCGATGCCCGCGGGGTGCGCGAACTCAGGACCGCTTGTCCGCCGCGTGCCCCTGGGCGTCTGCCAGCGCCTTCTGCGAGCGGAACTGGAGACGCTGCGCCTTCTTCGACTTCTTGACCGACTGCGGCGAGTCGGCGTCGACGAGCACGCCCCGACGTTCACGGTTCATGTCGACCACCGCACCGATCGCGAGGGCCATCGTGATGCCCCAGCTCACCCAGGAGAGCGCCGCGCGCCACGTGATGGGCTCCTGGCGGGTGCCACGCAGCAGCGAGATCCCGGCGGAGATCGCGGCGATGAGTCCGGTGCTGAAGAGGTAGCGCATGCCCCTACGCTACCTGCCAGCACCTCGGGGCGTCCCGAGGCTTGACAACCGGCCGCGTTTCGCAGAGGCTGACGCGGTTCCCAAGCGCTCAGGAGCACCACGCGCTACCATGGGAGTGTCGCGGCTCGTCCGCGGCCGCACACCGTGTATCTACCGGCCGTCGGCATTCCGGCGGACAGCGGCGGCACCCGACACCGCGTCTGCGGGCGCGCGAGAGCCATGACACACACGAACACCTCGGCCCAGCCGAGCCTCTTCCGCATCGCCGGATTCCCCTACTTCCTGATCGCGTTCATCGCGCGGCTGCCGTTCGCCATGATGGTCGTCGGCGTCCTGACCGTCGTCGTCTCCGCCAGAGGCTCCCTCTCGCTCGGCGGTCTCACCTCCGCTGCCGTCGGCCTCGGCACCGCCTGCTTCGGCCCGCTGCTGGGCGCCGCGGCCGACCGCTTCGGTCAACGCCTGGTGCTGAGCATCCTCGCCGTCGCGAACGGTTCGATGCTCGTGCTGTTCACGGTCGTCGTCTACGGTTCGGCGGCTGACGGCCTCGTGCTCCTCGCCGCTGTCGGCATCGGTGCGACAGCGCCGCAGGTCGCGCCGCTGTCGCGTTCGCGTCTCGTCACGATCATCCGCGATCGGATGCCGGAGGAGCGGCGCGCGAAGACCGTCTCCGGCACCATGGCCTACGAGTCAGCGGCCGATGAGACCGTCTTCGTGTTCGGTCCGTTCATCGTCGGCATCCTCGCCTCGGCGATCGCGCCCTGGGCGCCGCTCGTCGGTGCGGCTGTGCTCACGGTCGTGTTCGTCGGCGCCTTCGCGCTGCATCCCAGTGGCCGTCAGGTCTCCAGGGACAGGGGAGAGGACGGCAAGGCGCTCTCCTCGGTCTCCGAGCTGTTCCGCCCGCAGCTGCTCGTCGTGATCCTCGGCATCCTCGGCGTCGGCATATTCTTCGGCACCATGCTCACCTCGCTGACCTCGTTCATGGCGGACCGCGGCGCTGCCGAGCAGGCGGGCCTCCTCTACGGCGTCATGGGCGTCGGCTCAGCGGTCCTCGCGCTCGGTGTCGCCTGGTTGCCGCCGGCGTTCTCGCTCCGGGCGCGCTGGCTCGTCTTCTCCGGCATCCTGCTCAGCGGCTCGCTGCTCCTCGGTCTCGTCGATTCGCCGGCGATGATGATGCTCGCCCTCGCCATCATGGGCATCGGCATCGGGCCGACGCTCGTGACGCAGTACAGCTTCGGTGCCGCGCTCAGCCCGCTCGGGCGATCCGCGACCGTCATGACGATGCTCGGATCCGGGATCGTGGTCGGTCAGTCCATCGGCGCGGCAGTCGCGGGCGAGATCTCCGAGAACGTCGGCACCTCGGCGGCGCTCGTGCTGCCGATGTTCGCTGCGGCCGTCGCGTTCGGCGCCGGGGTCGTGAACTGGCTCCTGAGCAGCCCGCGTCGTCGTCGGCACGGCGTCACGGCCTGACTGGTCACCGCTGGACGGCATGCTCGATAGCCTGGGGTCAACCCCCAGGTGTCAGGCGCGATCCTCGATAGCCTGGGGTGAACCCCCGGTGTAAGGAGTCCTCTTGGTCGCTGCAGAGTTCGTGGTGGTCGCCAACCGGCTTCCCGTCGACAGAGTCGAAGGTCCGCATGGCGAAGAGCAGTGGCGGGTGTCACCGGGCGGACTGGTCGCAGCGCTCGAGCCGATGATGCGCCGCGTGCACGGCGCCTGGGTCGGCTGGGCAGGTCAGGCCGACCTCGAGATCGCGCCGTTCGAGCACGACGGGATCGACCTCATCCCCGTCTCGCTGACAGTGGACGAGGTCGCCGAGTACTACGAGGGCTTCGCCAACGACACGATCTGGCCGCTGTACCACGACGTGATCGCGCCGCCGCAGTTCCACCGGGAATGGTGGGACGCGTATGTCACGGTGAACCGCCGCTTCGCCGAGGCCGCGGTCGCCGCCGTCGGCGAGAACGGCACCGTCTGGGTGCACGACTATCAGCTGCAGCTGGTGCCGCAGATGGTGCGCGAGCTGCGCCCTGACGTCACGATCGGCTACTTCCACCACATCCCGTTCCCGGCACACGGGCTCTACGCGCAGCTGCCGTGGCGCGACCAGGTGCTGCGCGGACTGCTGGGTGCCGACGTGATCGGGTTCCAGCGCGTCCAGGACGCGACGTACTTCCTCACGGCGGTCAAGCGTCGGCTGCGCTACGAGGTCAAGGGCTCGCACGTCGCGGTGCCCGACGACCAGGGCGGCACGCGGACGGCGCTCGCGAAGGCCTTCCCGATCTCGATCGACACCGCGCCGTACCTCGAGCTGGCCGAGCGCGAGGACATCAAGGCGCGGGCGATCGAGATCCGCGAGAGCCTCGGCAACCCCGATCGCATCCTGCTCGGCGTCGACCGACTCGACTACACCAAGGGCATCCGCCACCGCATCAAGGCATACGGCGAGCTGCTCGCCGAGGGGCGCCTGAAGGTCGAGGATGTCACGCTCGTGCAGGTCGCGAGCCCCAGTCGCGAGCGGGTCGACGCCTACGTGCACCTGCGCGACGAGATCGAGCTCGCGGTCAGCCGCATCAACGGCGACACCGACACCATGGGGCACACCGCGATCCGCTACCTGCACCAGGGCTACCCGCGTGAGGAGATGGTGGCGCTCTACCTCGCAGCCGACGTGATGCTCGTCACCGCGCTCCGCGACGGCATGAACCTCGTGGCGAAGGAGTACGTCGCCACCCGAGCCGACAACCGCGGTGTGCTGGTGCTCAGCGAGTTCACCGGCGCGGCCGATGAGCTGCGTCAGGCCGTGCGGGTGAACCCGCACGACATCGAGGGCGTCAAGGAGGCGATCATGACCGCGGTCGAGATGCCGCCGGCCGAGCAGTCCAAGCGCATGCGGTCACTGCGACGGCGAGTGCTCGACAACGACGTGAACGCCTGGTCCTCATCGTTCCTCGCCGCGCTCGACGAGGTGCACCCGCACTGAACTCGATGGCCGTCGACGCACGGCCATACTGGAGACGACCCCCCTTGAGAATGGAGACCCTGTGACGCGCCAGTGGACCCCCGGTGAGACCGACGACGACCTGCAGGCCATCGCCCGCACCGAGCGACTGGTCGTCGCACTCGACTTCGACGGCACGGCATCCCCGCTCGTTCCCGACCCGATGGCCGCACGGGCGCTGCCCGAGGTGGCGACCCAGGTCGCTCGGCTCGCAGCACTGCCGAACACGGTCGTCGCCTACGTCTCGGGCCGCAGCCTGCACGACCTCCGCATCATCACCGAGCACGACGACGACTCCGTGATCGTGCTCGCCGGCTCCCACGGGGCGCAGTACTGGTTCCCCGGCGAGGGCGAGGCGGATGCCACGGGGGAGGCCACCGAGGAAGGCGCCCGGGAGGCGCTCTGGGATGCCGCTCGTCCGATCATCGAGCGCTACGAGGGCGCCGAGTTCGAGCCCAAGACCTTCGGCATGGGCGTGCACACCCGCCGTGCAGAGCGCGACGTCGAGGAGCAGGTCTTCGCCGAGATCGACGCGCTGGTCGCCGAGCGCTTCCCGCACTGGCGCCGACGGGCCGGGCACCGCGTGCTCGAGTTCTCGTCCCGCACCGAGGGCAAGGACACCGCGATGGCTGCGCTCCGCGAGAAGTTCGACGCGACCGGCATCCTGTTCGCGGGCGACGACGTGACCGATGAGGACGGCATCCGGGTGCTCGGAGCCGGCGATCTCGGCGTCCGCGTCGGGCCGGGAGAGAGCCACGCCGCCCTGCGTGTGGACAACCCACAACAGATGGCACAGCTTCTGGAGACGCTCGCGGACGAGCGAGCCGCGGCGCAGGAATAGACTTCCTGCATGTCCCCGCACGAAGCAGCCGCCAACGCGTCCATCGACATCAAGCCGCGCAGTCGCGTCGTCACCGACGGGATCGAGGCCACGACCTCTCGCGGCATGCTCCGAGCCGTCGGTATGGGCGACGCCGACTGGGAGAAGCCTCAGATCGGCATCGCGTCCAGCTGGAACGAGATCACCCCCTGCAACCTGAGCCTGGATCGCCTGGCGCAGGGCGCGAAGGAGGGCGTGCACGCCGGCGGCGGGTACCCGCTGCAGTTCGGCACCATCTCCGTCTCCGACGGCATCTCGATGGGCCACGAGGGCATGCACTTCTCGCTCGTCTCGCGCGAGGTCATCGCCGACTCGGTCGAGACCGTGATCATGGCCGAGCGCCTCGACGGCACCGTGCTGCTCGCCGGCTGCGACAAGTCGATCCCCGGCATGCTGATGGCCAGCGCTCGCCTCGGGCTCTCGAGCGTCTTCCTCTACGCCGGCTCCATCGCGCCCGGCTGGGTCAAGCTCTCCGACGGCACCGAGAAGGAGATCACGATCATCGACTCCTTCGAGGGCGTCGGCGCGTGCCGCGCGGGTCGGATGACCGAGGAAGACCTCAAGCGCATCGAGTGCGCCTTCGCGCCGGGCGAGGGAGCATGTGGCGGCATGTACACCGCAAACACCATGGCGTCGGTCGCCGAGGCGCTCGGCCTCAGCCTTCCCGGCTCCGCTGCTCCGCCCTCGGCCGACCGCCGTCGCGACTCCTTCGCGCACCGCTCCGGCGAGGCCGTCGTGAACCTGCTCCGCCAGGGGATCACGACCAAGGACATCCTGACGAAGGAGTCCTTCGAGAACGCGATCGCGATCGCCATGGCGCTGGGTGGTTCGACCAACGTCGTGCTCCACCTGCTCGCGATCGCCCGCGAAGCCGAGATCGACCTCGACCTGCACGACTTCAACCGGATCGGCAGCAGGACGCCGCACGTCGCCGACATGAAGCCCTTCGGCAAGTACGTCATGAACGACGTCGACCGACACGGCGGCATACCGGTGCTCATGAAGGCCATGCTCGACGAGGGACTGCTGCACGGTGACGCGCTCACCGTGACCGGCAAGACCGTCGCCGAGAACCTGCGCGAGCTGAACCCCGCCCCGGTCGACGGCGACGTCATCCACACCTTCGACAACCCGATCCACGCCTCCGGCGGCATCACGATCCTGCACGGATCGTTCGCCCCGGAGGGCGCGGTCGTGAAGTCCGCCGGCTTCGACGCCGACGTGTTCGAGGGCCCCGCCCGCGTGTTCGAGCGCGAGCGCGGCGCGATGGATGCGCTGGCCAACGGCGAGGTCAAGGCCGGCGACGTCGTCGTCATCCGCTACGAGGGCCCCAAGGGCGGACCTGGCATGCGCGAGATGCTCGCGATCACCGCGGCCATCAAGGGCGCTGGACTCGGAAAAGATGTACTACTCTTGACAGACGGACGATTCTCAGGCGGCACAACCGGCCTGTGCATCGGCCACATAGCACCCGAAGCGGTGGACGCAGGTCCAATCGCCTTCGTGCGCGATGGTGATCTGATACGGGTCGATATCGCAGCTCGCTCTCTCGACCTACTCGTCGACGAGGCGGAGCTCGCCTCCCGCCGTTCTGGCTGGGAGCCGCTTCCCCCGCGCTATACCCGTGGCGTTCTTGCCAAGTACTCGCGCCTCGTGCGGTCCGCCGCCGAGGGAGCGACCACAGGCTGACACCCTTCGACAGATGCAGGACCGGGTTCCGAACCCGGCCAGGCGTCGCCACAGATCACGATGAAGGAACCTCATGACCGCTGAATCCGCGTCGGCCGTGCCGCGGCCGCCATCTCGCCAATCCACCGCTCCTGAGCTCACCGGCGCAGAGGCCGTCGTCCGCTCCCTCGAGCTCCTCGGGGTGACCGATGTGTTCGGCCTTCCCGGTGGTGCAGTGCTCCCGCTCTACGACACTCTGATGGGCGACAACCAGCTGCGCCACATCCTGGTGCGCCACGAGCAGGGTGCAGGGCACGCCGCCGAGGGTTATGCCGCAGCATCCGGCAAGGTCGGCGTCGCGATCGCGACCTCCGGTCCCGGTGCCACGAACCTCGTGACCGCGATCGCAGACGCCTACATGGATTCGGTGCCGCTGCTGGCCATCACCGGCCAGGTCTTCTCGACGCTGATGGGCACCGACGCGTTCCAGGAGGCCGACATCGTCGGCATCACGATGCCGATCACGAAGCACTCCTTCCTCGTGAAGGATGCCGCAGACATCCCCGGTGCGATCGCCGCCGCGTACGAGATCGCGTCGACCGGTCGCCCCGGCCCCGTGCTCGTGGACATCACGAAGGACGCGCAGCAGAACTCGGCGCCGTTCGTCTGGCCGCCGAAGATCGACCTTCCCGGCTACCGTCCGGTGACCAAGGCGCACGGCAAGCAGATCCAGGCAGCAGCCGCCCTGCTCGCCGCCGCGAAGAAGCCCGTGCTGTATGTCGGCGGCGGCGTGATCCGCGGACGCGCGTCGAAGGAGCTGCTCCAGCTCGCCGAGGCGACCGGTGCGCCGGTGGTGACGACGCTGATGGCACGAGGGGCGTTCCCCGACTCGCACGAGCAGCACCTCGGCATGCCGGGCATGCACGGCACGGTGCCCGCTGTGCTCGCGCTGCAGGAGTCCGACCTGCTCATCTCGCTCGGCGCACGCTTCGACGACCGCGTCACCGGCAAGGCGAGCCTGTTCGCGCCGAACGCCAAGGTCGTGCACGTCGACATCGACCCGGCCGAGATCTCGAAGATCCGCACCGCGGACGTCCCGATCGTTGGCGATGTGCGCGACGTGCTGGTCGACCTCGAGGCGGCCTTCCGCACCGCGATCGGCGATGCGACGCCGGACACCGAGGAGTGGTGGTCGTACCTCAACGGTCTGCGCGCCGAGTTCCCCCTCGGCTACGCGCCGTCCAGCGACGGTCTGCTCGCGCCGCAGCACGTGATCAAGCGCATCGGCGAGCTCACCGGTCCTGAGGGCATCTTCGCCTCGGGCGTCGGCCAGCACCAGATGTGGGCCGCGCAGTTCATCAAGTACGAGCGTCCGAACGCCTGGCTGAACTCGGGTGGAGCCGGAACGATGGGCTACTCGGTGCCGGCAGCCATGGGCGCCAAGGTCGCAGAGCCCGACCGCGCGGTCTGGGCGATCGACGGCGACGGCTGCTTCCAGATGACCAACCAGGAGCTCGCGACCTGCGCGATCAACAACATCCCGATCAAGGTCGCGATCATCAACAACTCCTCGCTGGGCATGGTGCGTCAGTGGCAGACGCTGTTCTACGACGGACGCCACTCGAACACCGACCTGAACACTGGGCACGGCACCGTCCGCATCCCGGACTTCGTGAAGCTCGCCGAGGCCTACGGCTGCCTCGCGATCCGCGTGGAGAAGGAGGACGAGGTGGATGCAGCCATCCAGCTCGCCCTCGACACCAACGACCGCCCCGTCGTGATCGACTTCGTCGTGAGCGCCGACTCCATGGTGTGGCCGATGGTTCCCCAGGGCGTCAGCAACAGCTACGTCCAGTACGCGCGCGACCATGCGCCGACGTTCGATGAGGAGGCCTGAGACATGTCGACCCACGTGCTGAGTCTGCTGGTGGAGAACACCCCGGGTCTGCTCACCCGTGTCGCCGGGCTGTTCGCTCGTCGCGGCTTCAACATCGATTCCCTCGCGGTCGGCGTGACCGAGGTGCCCGGCATCTCGCGCATCACGGTCGTCGTCGATGTGGAGGACCTGCCGCTCGAGCAGGTGACGAAGCAGCTCAACAAGCTGATCAACGTCATCAAGATCGTCGAGCTCGACTTCCCGACGTCGGTGCAGCGCGAGCACATGCTCGTCAAGGTGCGCACCGACAACTCTACGCGCTCGAACGTGATCGAGGTCGCGAACCTCTTCCGCGCCTCGGTCGTCGACTACGCCTCGGATGCGCTCGTCATCGAGGTGACCGGCGACAAGGGCAAGATCGACGCCATGCTGCGTGCACTCGAGCCCTTCGGCATCAAGGAGATCGCCCAGTCCGGGCTGCTCGCCATCGGGCGCGGCGGCAAGAGCATCACCGAGCGCGTCCTGCGCGGCTGACCCCAACTTCCCTGGGGTCCTGAGCGTGTCGACGGGCCCCGACAAAACCACGAACAAGGAGAAACACACTGTGAGCACCGAGATCTTCTACGACGCAGACGCCGACCTGTCCCTGATCCAGGGCAAGAAGGTCGCGATCGTCGGATACGGATCGCAGGGTCACGCCCACGCGCAGAACCTGCGCGACTCGGGCGTCGAGGTCGCCATCGCGCTCAAGGAGGGCTCCAAGTCCGCTCCGAAGGCCGAAGAGGCCGGCTTCCCCGTGAAGACCGTCGCCGAGGCCACCGAGTGGGCCGACGTCATCATGATCCTCGCGCCGGACCAGCACCAGCGCATCATCTACAGCGAGTCCATCGCCCCGAACCTGACCGCGGGCAAGACCCTCGCGTTCGCGCACGGCTTCAACATCCGCTTCGGCTACATCGACGCTCCCGAGGGCGTCGACGTGATCCTGGTCGCCCCGAAGGCTCCCGGTCACACGGTTCGTCGCGAGTTCGTCGCCGGCCGCGGCATCCCGGACATCATCGCGGTCGAGCAGGACGCTTCCGGCAAGGCCTGGGACCTCGCGCTCTCGTACGCGAAGGCCATCGGCGGCACCCGCGCCGGCGTCATCAAGACCACGTTCACCGAAGAGACCGAGACCGACCTCTTCGGCGAGCAGGCAGTGCTCTGCGGTGGCGTCAGCCACCTCGTGCAGGCCGGCTTCGAGACGCTGACCGAGGCCGGGTACCAGCCGCAGATCGCCTACTTCGAGGTGCTGCACGAGCTGAAGCTCATCGTCGACCTCATGTGGGAGGGCGGCATCGCCAAGCAGCGCTGGTCGATCTCCGACACCGCCGAGTTCGGCGACTACGTCTCCGGCCCGCGCGTCATCGACGCTCGCGTCAAGGAGAGCATGCAGGGCGTCCTCGCCGACATCCAGTCGGGTGCCTTCGCGAAGCGCTTCATCGACGACCAGGACAACGGTGCCGAGGAGTTCCTGGCGCTGCGCGCCGAGGAAGAGCAGCACCCGATCGAGGTCACCGGCAAGGAGCTGCGTTCGCTCTTCGCATGGAAGCAGCAGGACGAGGATTACGTCGACGGCAGCGCTGCGCGCTGATCTGATCTGGTCTACTGATCCGATCCACGAAGAACGGGCGTCCCGGAAGGGGCGCCCGTTCTTTCGTCGTCCGGCCTCGTGTCAGCCGCGCGTGAGCTCCTCGAGCACCTCGACCACGTGGCGGTAGGGCTGTCCGGTCGCGCGGGTCATGCCGATCTCGCAGGTGCGGTTCGCCGAGACGAACGCGTCGAAGCCGCCGCGGTCGGCATCCGCCGCGCGGACCTCGGCCGATTCGACCTCGGTCGCGCTGGCGGTGAGCTCTGGATGCAGCATGCCGCGGTCGCCGGCGAAGGCGCAGCATCCCCAACCGTCAGGCACGAACACATCGGACGCGACGGCCGCGGCGATCTCGGTGAGCGCGCCGGTCGCGCCCAGCGCGGTCGTGGAGCAGGTCGGATGCACCGCCACGCTGTCGAGCTTGGTCGACACGGTCACGCGGGGGAGCACCTCCCTGGCGATGTAGGTGGTCGCGTCCTCGATCACGAGCGCGGCGTACTCGGGGTACTCAGCGACGGACTTCGCGAGCATGGTGTGCAGGCCCTCGGTGCAGGAGGCCGCGTCGCACACGACCGGGAGCTCGCCGTGTCGACTGGCCACCCAGAGGGACGAGAGCACGCGCTCGGTCATCCGGTCGTAGCCGGCGAGGTGGCCCTTCGACTTCCACGGGGTGCCGCAGCACATCCCGCCGGTGTCCTCTGGGATCACGACGGCGATCCCGGCGCGGTCGAGCAGCGCGCGCACCGCGTCCCGCGAGCCCTCGCCATGCCCCTCGGCGCCGAACATCGTGCCGATGCAGGCCCCGAAGAACACGACCCTGGCACCCGCCGGGTTCTGTGCAGCCGGGGCCTTGGTGCCACCGCGGGGGAGTCCGCCGTCGTAGAGCGGCACGGTGTCTGCACCGAGGACGGAACGGCCGAGCTGCGTGACGCCCTTCACCAGCGGTGCGGGCATCGCGGCTGCGAAGGTCAGCGCGGTGCCGCCGATGCGCGTCACCGCACCCCAGCCCTTCGCCGCGGCATCCCACACCGTGTCCTCGACCTTCGACGAATCCTCGGCGCGCAGGCGGCGCACCAGGTCGCCTGTGTTGATATCGACGGGGCAGGCCACGCCGCACATGCCGTCGACCGCGCACGTCTGCACACCGTCGTAGTCGTAGTCGGACCGCAGCTCCGCCAGCAGCTCCGTGTCGCCCTGCTCCTCGGCCCAGGCCATGTCGCGGCGGATCACGATGCGCTGCCGCGGTGTGAGCGTGATGCTCTTGCTCGGGCACGTCGGCTCGCAGTACCCGCACTCCACGCAGCGGTCGACCTCCGACTCGACGGTCGGCACGCGCTTCAGATCCTTGAGGTACGAGTCCGGATCGTCGGACAGCACGACGCCGGGGTTGAGGAGTAGGTCGGGGTCGAACAGTCGCTTGATCTCCCACATCATGTCGGTGAGCGCATCGCCGTACTGCCGACGCACGAACGGCGCCATGATGCGTCCGGTGCCGTGCTCTGCCTTGAGCGAGCCCTGCTGGCCCAGCACGAGCTCGACCAGGTCGTCGGTGAAGCGCCGATACCTGGCGACGCTGTCGGGGTCGTCGAAGCGCTCGTTCAGCAGGAAGTGGACGTTGCCGTCCTTGGCATGCCCGAAGATCACGGAGCCTTCGTACCCGTGTGCGGAGAACAGCTCGATCAGACGCTCGCACGTGACGAGCAGGCGGTCCACCGGCACGACGATGTCCTCGAGCAGCGCCGTGGTGCCGGATGGCCGCGCTCCGGCGACCGCGGTGTACAGCCCCTTCCGCACGTGCCAGAGCGCTGCCCGCTCGGCCGTATCCGTCGTGAGACGCGGCGCGACAGCGAGGGGGAGCGCGTCGAAGTGCTCCTGCGCGATCGCACGTGCGTGGGCCAGCGAGTCCGCGTTGCGGGCATGCACCTCGACCAGCAGCGCCGCGTGATCGGCGACCTCGATCTCGGCGATCGTCATCGGGACGTCGCTGAGCCCCTGCGCGACCCGCAGAGAGGCCGCGTCGAGCAGCTCGATCGTCGCCAGGCCGAGTTCGGTGAGCGCGGGGAGTGCGGCCATGGCGTCGGAGAGCGTCTCGAACACGAGCAGTCCGGTGGCGATCGACGGACGCACCTCGATCGTGCGGAACCGCGCCTCGGCCACGAAGGCGAGCGTGCCCTCCGAGCCGATGATGAGGTGCTCGAGGATCCGCACCGGATCGTCGAAGTCGAGCAGCGCGTTGAGTCCGTAGCCCATCGTGTTCTTCATCGAGAACTGCTGTCGCAGGAAGGCGACGTGCGTCTCGTCGGCGAGCAGACGCGCGCGGAGCGCGAGCAGGCCATCGGCGAGTCCCGGCTCAGCGGTGCGCAGCAGCGCGTTCGCCTCCGGGTGGGCGGTGTCGAGGATCGTGCCGCTCGGCAGCACGATCAGCATCGACTCGATGGTCTGGTACGAGTTCTCGGTGATGCCGCAGGCCATGCCGCTGGAGTTGTTCGCCACGACGCCGCCGATCGTGCAGGCGATCTCGCTCGCCGGGTCGGGGCCGAGCTTGCGGCCGTGGCGGACGAGTCGGGTGTTGACCTGGCGGATGGTGGCACCCGGTCCCACACGGACGCTCGCCCCGCCGTTCTCGACGGCGATGTCGCGGAAGTGGCTGCGGGTGTCGACCAGGATGTCGCCGCTCACGCTCTGCCCCGACAGGCTGGTGCCGCCGGAGCGGAAGGTCATGGTGCGACCGGCCGCGCGGACCGCTGTGAACGCGCGGGCGACGCCCTCGGCATCCGCCGGCGAGAGCACAGCATCGGGGATCAGCAGGTAGTGCGAGGCGTCATGCGCTCTGGCGAATCGATCGATCGAACGCGTGTGCACCTGCGTCGTCTCGCCGAGGAGGGCGGCGTCGAGCGGGTCGGCGAGGGTGGTGGTCACGGCGTCCTCCAGAGATGGTGCAAAGATTGTCAGACAAGTGTACCGAGGAGGTGGTGCGCTCGATAGGCTGTCGGCATGACGACGACTTCGGATGCCGCGCTCGGCATCGTGGGTGTGGTGGATGCTGTCACCGCGCAGCTGCGAACCCGCATCCTCAACGGAGACATCCGCGCCGGCGCACCGCTGACCGAAGCGGCGGTCTCGCAGACGTACGGCGTGGCCAGGCCGAGCGCGAAGGCCGCGATCGAGCAGCTCGTCGCCTCAGGACTCCTCGTGCGCACGGCGCACCGCAGCGCCCGCGTCGGCGAGATCGACCCTGATGCGGTTCGCGACGTGTATCGCACTCGGGCCCGGCTGGAGAGTGCTGCGCTGCGTGAGCTCGCAGCCACGCGAACGGTGCCGCAGGCCGCGGTCGATGCGAACGCCGAGATCCTGGCCATGCCGCCGGGACCCGATGCCGGCACCGTCGACCCCGACCTGCGATTCCACACCGCACTGATCGACGCGCTCGGCAGCGATCGCACTGGCCGGATGTACCGCAGCGTCCTCGACGAGGCGCGACTGTGCATGGCGCAGGTGCAGGGCAGGCGACTGCTCGATGCAGAAGCGATCGCAGCGCAGCACGCCGAGATCCTCGAGGCCGTCGCGGCCGGTGCTGGGGAGCGAGCGGTCGAGGTGCTCAGTCACCACCTCAGCTCCGCGGAGGAGCGGCTGGTGGAGGCGATCCGCGCCGAGTAGCGCGGATCAGACGGCGGTCACTCCGCTGGCGCGTCAGCGACCTCGATCGGCGCGTCGGCCGGGTCCGCCCACACCGGAGCGGGCAGGACGGTGTCGACCTGCCCTGCCTGGATCGCACGGAGCGCCTCGGTGATCTCCTCGGTGTTCTCCGGCACGGCCAGACCGCAGGCGTTGAGCTCCGAGGTGAACTGCAGCGTCAGCCGGATCTTGCCGGCCTCGATCGCCTCCGCGGTCGTGCCGGTGCGGATCTCGCTGCCGGTCTGGATCGCCGAGACCTCGTCGCACACGTGATAGACCGCGCCGCCGTCGACCCACACGACCTCGTCCTTGCCCAGGAGCTGGATCACGGCGGACTGGTCTGCGGTGTACTGCTCGACGGACGGCGGGTTGAAATCGACGCCGATGATCGTCGCCAGCGCGGCGAGGGCGATGCCGATGATGCCGGCGGTCGTCTTCTGACCCTTGCTCATGTCCTTGTTCAGGAAGATCAGGATGATGAGCGGCAGGAAGGCCACGATCGCGATGATGGCGCCGAGCTGGTTCTGCACGAAGAAGCGCACGGTGTCGGACCTGCGGGCTGGGTCCAGTCGGTTCGCTTTCTTCCACAGCACCGATCCGGTGATCGCGAGCGCCGCGATCACGACGAGCGCGACCAGCAGGGCGATGAACGCCCACTGCGGGAACGTCGCGGTGACGCCCTGCTCCTGGAGCAGGCCGGTGTCGGGGTCGCGCACCAGGGTGCCGTCCTCGCCGACGAACTCGCGCTGGCGGAGCAGCCAGAAGATCGAGACGGCCTCGCCGACGATCGCGAGCGCCCACAGGGCTGCGGCGATCCAGCGGAAGGTCGTCGCCTTCTGCTTCGCCGCGGCGGTCGGCACCCACCCTGCCGGCGGTTCGCCGATGGCATCCGCTGCCGGCGTCTGCTGTCCGGTGGTGACCTTCTTTTTCTGCTCGGCCACGGTGTTCCTTCCCCCGACGATGGGCCGCAGGCCCCGGATGCCCCCGAGCATAGTGGACCGGGTGTCCTACGCTGGGGACATGACTTCCGATTCCGATGACGCCCTGAGCTGGGACGGCGACGACGATGCGGCTCGCCCCGCTCCGGCCCTGCCGACGGGCTGGGATGCCGTCGGGAAGGGCAGTGAGGCTGTCGGGCGACTCGAGACCGACGGCACCGTCACGACGGAGGACGAGCGGCCCGCGCTCAGCACGGCGCTGCTGCTCGTGCTCGGCGTGGTGGGTGGCGTGTATCTGCTGTACACGGTCGGCTGGGTGATCGGCGGGCTGCGGCTCAAGCCGCTCGCGAATCTCATCGTCGCTGACGCGATGTTCGTGCCGTGGTTCGTGCTCGCGGTCGCGGCTCCGCTGCTCTGGTTCCTCGCCTCCTGGGTGCTCACCCGGGGGAGGGCGACGTGGATCCGGATCAGCGTGCTGCTGCTGGGGGTCGTGCTCCTGGTGCCCTGGCCCTTCGTCACGGTGGGAGTGATCGGATCATGAGCGACGCACACATCGAGGCCCCGGCAACCTCCGCCGCCCGCCGCAGCCCCCGCTGGCTGACCGGCCTCGTCCTGGGCCTCGCCGGCCTCTTCTACGCCTACGCCGTGTGGAACGCGGTCGCGCACCTGATCGGCTTCGCGCAGAGCGGACTGACCGGTATCGGCTGGGTGACGCTGCTCTTCGGCGTGCTCTTCCCCGCGCTCGTGTTCGCGTTCGCATACGTGATCGGTCGTCGCCGCAGCATCGGCGAACTCGCACTCGTGCTGCTCGCCGGACTCGGCGTGGTGGCGGTCTTCTGGCTCAGCCTGCTCGGCTACAGCGTGCTGAACATGCAGGAGCTGATCGACGTCGCGCCGCTGTCGTAACGCGTCACACGGGACGGAGCGGGGAAACCGCTCGGGTACAGTGGAGATGATCGCGCCCCCTGGTGTGCGGCGCATCGGCCCCTCCCGCCTGTCGCGTTCCCAGAAGGATTCTCTGTGCCGAAGCCCGTTGTCCTCATCGCCGAAGTGCTCTCTCCCGCCACGATCGAGGCCCTGGGCCCCGACTTCGATGTCCGTCACGTCGACGGCACCGATCGCGAGGCGCTGTTCTCCGCGCTGGCTGAATCGGATGCAGTGCTCATCCGCTCCGCGACCCGCATCGACGAAGAGGCGCTCACGCACGCGCCGAAGCTGAAGGTCGTCGCACGCGCCGGCGTCGGACTCGACAACGTCGACATCAAGGCGGCCACGTCCGCCGGCGTCATGGTCGTGAACGCGCCGACCTCGAACATCGTCTCGGCTGCCGAGCTCACCGTCGGCCACATCCTCAGCCTCGCCCGCCGCATCCCGGCGGCGCACGCCTCGCTGTCTGCAGGACAGTGGAAGCGCAGCTCCTTCACCGGTGCCGAGCTCTTCGAGAAGACCGTCGGCATCGTCGGCCTCGGCCGGATCGGCGCACTCGTGGCCGCACGACTCGCAGCCTTCGACATGCGCGTCGTCGCGTACGACCCCTACGTCACCTCGGCTCGGGCCCAGCAGCTCGGCGTGCAGCTGCTGTCGCTCGATGAGCTCGTCGCCGAGTCGGACTTCCTCACGATCCACATGCCGAAGACGCCCGAGACCACCGGCATGATCGGCGCGGAGCAGTTCGCCGCGATGAAGCCGACCGCCTTCGTGGTCAACGTCGCCCGCGGTGGTCTGATCGACGAGGCGGCCCTGCATGAGGCGCTCGTCGCAGGCGAGATCGCCGGCGCCGGACTCGACGTGTTCACCTCTGAGCCGCCCGCAGAAGGAGGCTCGGCGCGTCCGCTGCTCGACCTGCCGAATGTCGTCGTGACCCCGCACCTCGGTGCGAGCACGGAGGAGGCGCAGGAGAAGGCTGGCGTCTCGGTCGCGAAGTCCGTGCGCCTCGCGCTCGGCGGCGACCTCGTGCCGGATGCCGTGAACGTCGCGGGCGGCGTGATCGACCCGTACGTGCGTCCCGGCATCTCGCTCGTCGAGAAGCTCGGCCAGATCTTCGCGTCGCTCGCGACCTCGCCGCTCACCAGCCTCGATGTCGAGGTGCACGGCGAGCTGAACGACTTCGACGTGAGCGTGCTCAAGCTGGCAGCACTCAAGGGCGTCTTCACGAACATCGTGAGCGAGACCGTCTCGTACGTGAACGCTCCGCTCCTGGCCGAGCAGCGCGGTGTCGCGGTGCGGCTGATCAAGGACGCCGTGAGCGACGAGTACCGCAACGTCATCACGCTGAGCGGTGCGCTCTCCGACGGTTCGCAGCTCTCCGTCTCCGGCACGCTGACCGGACCGAAGCAGACCGAGAAGCTGGTCGGGATCAACGACCACACGCTCGAGCTGCCGATCGAGAAGCACCACGTCGTGATGCTCTACACCGACCGCCCCGGCATCGTCGCGGTCTACGGTCAGAAGTTCGGCGAGGCAGGCATCAACATCGCCGGCATGCAGATCGCCCGTCAGGCGGCGGGTGCACAGGCGCTCAGCGTGCTGACGCTCGACTCGCCGGTGTCGGAGGAGCTGCTGGAAGACGTGAGCGCCGCGATCGAGGCCGACCTCTTCCGTCAGATCGAGATCACCGAGGTCTGAGTCGCGGACATCGGATCGAAGGCGGGGGCGCGAAGGCGCTCCCGCCTTCGTCGTGTCAGGAGGCTGCGGGTGCCGTGACGCGGAGCACGAGCGCGATCAGCTCGTCGAGTTCGCCGTCGCGGGGGACCAGGCGCTCCGGCCCGTTCAGGTCGAGGGAATTGTTGAAGTAGAGCCCATCGCTGAGCAGCATCACGAGATCGAGGCTCGCGATGTCGCGCACGTGCGGACGGATCTCGTCCTCCCAGAGGCGGCGGGTGTGCCGCAGCATGTCGCCGGCTGCTGCCGAGCCGCCCTGCGCCAGTCGTGAAGCGGCGATGAGCGCGCGGTCGAGTGCGTCATCCTCCATCACCGAGGTGCGCACGTAATAGACGACCGGACCCTCTGGCGCCGCTCGCATGCGCTCGAGATCAGCCAGCGTCAGCGCCTCGAGGCGCTGGAGGAGTCCGGCCTCGAGTTCGTCCTTCGAACCGAAGTGGTAGAGCAGCCCGCCCTTCGACACTCCGGCTGCTTTCGCCGTCGCATCGAGCGTGGCCGTCCGTTCACCCTCCGCGATCACGATCGACTCGAATGCGTCGAGCACGCGCTCGCGGGCGAGGGGAGGTCGGGGCATGGGGGAGTCCGTTCACTCGGCGATTCTGTTACTATACCAGCTGGACGGTTTAGTTTCAGATCGTCAACAAGTCAGAGAGGTGTTCCATGAACCGTACTGCGTCGATCCCGACGACAGAGACGGATGCTCCGCGCGCCGGAGCACGCGGCTGGGCGGCGCTCGTCGTCCTGATGCTGCCGGTCCTGCTTGTCTCGGTGGACAACACGGTGCTGAGCTTCGCGCTCCCCGAGATCTCCATCGCGCTCTCGCCGACCGGTGCAGAGCAGCTGTGGATCATCGACGCCTACCCATTGGTACTCGCGGGACTCCTCGTGACCATGGGCACGCTCGGCGACCGCTTCGGACGCCGCAGGATGCTGCTCATCGGCGCCACCGGATTCGCCCTGGTCTCGGCACTCGCCGCCTTCGCGCCGACCGCCGGCCTCCTGATCGCCGCTCGCGCCCTCCTCGGCTTCTTCGGCGCCATGCTGATGCCCTCGACGCTCTCGCTGCTGCGCTCGATCTTCCAGAACCGCGATCAGCGCCGTATGGCCATCGCGGTGTGGGCCTCCGCCTTCTCCGCGGGTTCAGCGCTCGGCCCCGTCGTCGGCGGATTCCTGCTCGAGCACTTCGCCTGGGGCTCCGTCTTCCTGATCGCCGTCCCGGTGCTGATCCCGCTGCTCATCGCCGCTCCGCTGCTGGTGCCAGAGAGCCGCGACCCGCACCCCGGCCGCATCGATCCCATCAGCATCGTGCTCTCGATGGCTGCGATGATCCCCGTCGTCTACGCGATCAAGTCCCTCGCCGTCGACGGTCCGAACCTGGTCGCAGGCGCCTGGGCCCTGCTCGGCATCGTGATGGGCGTGCTGTTCGTGCGCCGTCAGCTGCGCGCCGAGATCCCCATGCTCGACATGGCACTATTCCGCAGGGGCACGTTCTCGGGGGCGATCCTCGTGAACCTGCTCAGCGTCGTCGCGCTCGTCGGCTTCCTGTACTTCGTCTCCCAGCACCTCCAGCTGGTGCTGGGGCTGTCGCCGATGGTCGCCGGACTCTCGCTGGTCCCCGGCATGGTCGCGATGATCATCGCCGGACTGAGCGTCGTGCCGATCTCACGGCGCGTGCCGCCGCACATCCTGGTGCCGTCGGCCCTGGTGTTCTCGGTCGCCGGATACCTGATCGTCGCGTTCACCACGCACGAGCACGGCGTCGCGCCGCTCGTGATCGCCTTCATCGTGCTGGGCATCGGCATCGGCGCGGCGGAGACCATCTCGAACGAGCTGATCCTGTCGAGCGCTCCGGCTGCCAAGGCGGGAGCTGCGAGTGCCGTGTCGGAGACCGCGTACGAACTGGGCGCTGTGCTCGGCACGGCTGTGCTCGGCGGCCTGATCACGGCGTTCTACCGCGGTGCGCTGGTGCTGCCGCCAGGGCTCCCGATCGACGTGGCCGATGCAGCTCGCGAGACGCTCGCGGGCGCGTACATCGCGGCCCAGAAGCTCCAGGGCGAGATCGGCGCCGCGCTGTGGGATGCCGCGGCCGACGCGTTCGGCTCCGGCGTCATGGTGACGTCACTCATCGGCGCAGGGCTGGTCGTGGTGGCCGGCGCGATCGCTGGCGTCACACTGCGCACGCGCACCTCGCGCTGAGCACTACGCTGGTTGGACCGGCCTGAGGGGTCCGTGAGGACACCGGGCCGGTTCCCACCCGCCTGAAGGAGTGTCATGTCGCGTGTCGTGAAGCTGGCCGTCATCCCCGGGGACGGCATCGGCCCCGAGGTCATCGCCGAAGCGGAGAAGGTGCTCGACGCCGTCACCGCCGAGAGCGATGTGCGCTTCGACAAGACCCGCTTCTCGCTCGGCGCTGCACGGTTCCTCGAGACCGGAGACACCCTCACCGATGACGACCTCGCCGCGATCGCCGCGAACGACGCGATCCTGCTCGGGGCAGTCGGCGGCACGCCGGGCGACCCCCGCCTGAAGGACGCGAACATCGAGCGGGGGCTGCTGCTCAAGCTGCGGTTCACGCTCGACCACTACGTCAATCTGCGCCCGTCGAAGCTGTTCACCGGTGCGCCCGGTCCGCTGTCCGACCCCGGCGAGATCGACTTCGTCGTCGTCCGCGAGGGCACCGAGGGGCCGTACGTCGGCAACGGCGGCGCGATCCGCGTCGGCACGCCCCACGAGGTCGCCAACGAGACCTCGGTCAACACGGCCTTCGGCGTCGAGCGCGTGGTCCGCTATGCGTTCGAGCTCGCGGAGCGCCGCCGGAAGAAGCTCACGCTCGTCCACAAGACCAATGTGCTCGTGCACGCCGGCGCGATCTGGAAGCGCATCGTCGACGAGGTCGCCGCCGAGCACCCCGACGTGGCGGTCGACTACCTGCACGTGGACGCCGCGACCATCTTCCTGGTCTCCGACCCCTCGCGCTTCGACGTGATCGTCACGGACAACCTGTTCGGCGACATCCTCACCGACCTCGCCGGCGCCGTCACCGGGGGTATCGGACTCGCGGCCTCCGGCAACATCAATCCGGACGGCGCCTTCCCGTCGATGTTCGAGCCGGTGCACGGCTCTGCGCCCGACATCGCGGGGCAGCAGAAGGCCGATCCGACGGCGGCGATCCTGTCGATCGCGCTGCTGCTCGACCACCTCGGTCTCGCGGCGGAGTCCGCTCGCGTGAGCACAGCGGTCGAGGCCGACATCGCCGCGCGCACCGGCGCGCGCTCCACGGCGGAGATCGGCTCCGCCATCGCCGCACGGCTCTGACCGGCGGCGTAGGCTGAGATCGCGCGAGGACGCGCCACACCCAAGGAACGGATGAGGAACATGACGACCATCGATGCACAGGCGGCCGTGGCGCCGCTCGATTTCGCTGTCACCAAGAACCTCGCGGCGGCCTCGACGGCGCGCGTGGCAGAGGTGCACGAGAACCCCGGCTTCGGCGTCGTCTTCACCGACCACATGGTCGACATCTGCTGGTCAGCCAAGGGCGGATGGCACCGTCCCCGCGTGCAGCCGTACGGTCCGATCGCACTCGACCCCGCGGCATCCGTCCTCCACTACGCGCAGGAGATCTTCGAGGGCATCAAGGCGTACCGTCACGCCGACGGCTCGATCCACACCTTCCGTCCGGACCGCAACGCGGCACGTCTGCAGCAGAGCGCCCGGCGCCTCGCACTGCCCGAGCTGCCGACCGAGTACTTCATCCAGTCGCTGCGCGAGCTGATCGCGGTCGACGGACGCTGGGTGCCGTCCGGCGCCGACCAGAGTCTGTACCTGCGTCCGTTCATGTTCGCCAAGGAGGCCTTCCTGGGTGTGCGTGCTGCGCAGAAGGTCGCGTACTACGTGATCGCCAGCCCCGCTGGCGCGTACTTCACCGGTGGCGTGAAGCCGGTGCGCATCTGGCTCTCCGAGGAGCACTCGCGTGCCGGCCGCGGCGGCACCGGCAAGGCGAAGACCGGCGGCAACTACGCCTCCAGCCTGCTGCCGCAGACGCTCGCGAGCGCGAAGGGCTGCGACCAGGTCGTCTTCCTCGACGAGAACGGCAACGTCGAAGAGCTCGGCGGCATGAACGTCGTGTTCGTGTTCAAGGACGGCCGCGTCGTGACGCCCCAGTCCGACAGCATCCTCGACGGCATCACGCGCGACTCGCTGCTGCAGCTCGCCGAGGACCGCGGCTACACGGTGGAGCGCCGTCCGATCTCGATCGACGAGTGGCGCTCCGGTGTCGCGTCCGGCGACATCGTCGAGGTGTTCGCCTGCGGCACTGCCGCGGTCGTCACCCCGATCGGCGCGCTGGTCGGCGAGGGCTTCGACGAGCCGCAGCCGATCGGCGAGCTCGCATTGTCGCTGCGCGAGGAGCTCACCGACATCCAGTACGGCCGTCGTGAGGACAGGCACGACTGGCTCCTGCGTCTCGACGCCTGACGCAGGCACCGACGAACGTCGAGACCCCGCTTCGCGAAGGCTGCGAAGCGGGGTCTGTCGCATCTGCGCGCTGGCTAGGCTGGTGGCATGAAGATCGCCCGATTCAGCCATGACGATGCCATCCTGTTCGGAATCGTCGACGAGACCGATCTCGTCGTCCTCTCCGGCGACCCGCTCTTCGCCGGGTACGAGCCGACCGGTGTGCGCGTGCCGATCGCGGATGCCGTGCTGCTCGCCCCGGTGATCCCGCGCTCGAAGATCGTCTGCGTCGGGAAGAACTACCACGACCACGCCGCCGAGATGGGTGGAGTGGCACCGGGGGAGCCGCTGCTGTTCCTCAAGCCGAACACGGCCGTGATCGGCCCCGGCGACACGATCGTGCGCCCGGCGATCTCCGAGCAGACCGAGTACGAGGGCGAGCTCGCCGTCGTGATCGGCAAGGTCGCGAAGAACGTGTCGGCAGCGGATGCGCTGGATTACGTGCTCGGCTACACGATCGGCAACGACGTGACCGCGCGCGACCTGCAGCGCAAGGACGGTCAGTGGTCGCGAGCCAAGGGCTTCGACACCTTCTGCCCGCTCGGCCCCACCATCAGCACCGACTTCGATCCGGCCGAGGCGACGATCCAGACGCGCGTGAACGGCGAGGTCCGCCAGCAGGCGCCGCTCACCGACATGATCCACTCGGTCGAGGACATCATCGCGTACGCCTCTGCGGTCTTCACGCTGCTGCCCGGCGACGTGATCCTCACCGGTACGCCGGCCGGCGTCGGCACCTTCACGGCCGGTGACACGGTCGAGGTCGAGATCACAGGTCTCGGCATCCTGCGCAGCGCCGTGCGCGACGCCGTTTCCGCGACGTGACCTCCGTCGCGCTGACGGCATCCGAACAGGCGGTCGTCCAGCGCAGAACGGTGGTGGTCCTCTCGATCGGACAGGTGCTCGGCGGCACCGCGTTCGGCGCGACCGTCTCGCTCGGTGCGCTCCTGGCCGCCGACATCTCGGGCAGCGATGCGCTCTCGGGGCTCGCCACGGCATCCGTCACGCTCGGGGCGGCGCTGTGCGCGATCCCGCTGGCGCGGCTCGCCGCCCGGCTCGGGCGTCGCCGGGCGCTGACGCTCGGCAACCTGTTCGCGCTGCTGGGCATCGCCGTCGTGATCCTCGCCGCGTCGCTGCGGCTGTTCCCGCTGCTGCTCGTCGGCATCCTGATGATCGGTGCGGGCAACGCCGGCAACCTCCAGTCGCGGTTCGCGGCGACCGACCTGGCCGCTCCCGCCCATCGCGGCCGCGATCTCTCGGTCGTGGTGTGGGCGACGACGGTCGGCGGCGTCGCCGGTCCGCTGCTGCTCGGGCCGGGTGAGGTGGTCGGACAGGCGATCGGGATGCCGCCGCAGACCGGCTCCTACGCGTTCTCGTTCGCCGCGCAGGCCGCGGCGCTGGTGCTGTACCTCGTGGCGCTGCGCCCTGACCCGCTGCTGGCCGCCCAGCGGCTCGCGTCGGCTGCCGCAGCGACGACCACGGTGCCCTTCGTCGACCGGCCCATGGTGGCCCGCTACGCGATGTTCGCGGTCGCCGGATCGCACGTGGTGATGGCCTCGGTGATGGCGATGACTCCGGTGCACCTCGCGCATATGGCGCACGGCGCTCACGGCATGGAGGCCGCACCCGCGGACGTGTCCCAGCTGGTCGGTGTCACGATCGCGCTGCATGTGGCAGGGATGTACGCGCTCTCGCCCGTGTTCGGCGTGCTCGCCGACCGCTGGGGGCGACTGCGGGTCGTGCTGCTCGGGCAGGCGCTGTCGGCGGCCTCGCTCGGCTTCGCGATCTTCACGAACGACCAGGCGTGGGGCGTGATGATCGCGCTGATCCTGCTCGGCCTCGGCTGGAGCGCCGCCACCGTGGCCGGTGCCGCGCTGCTCACCGAGGCATCCGCTCCCGAGCTGCGCACGCGCAGGCAGGGTCGCAGCGATTCGCTGATGAGCCTGAGTGCGGCGGCCGGTGCAGTGCTCGCCGGCGTGATCCTGTCGAACTTCCAGTACGCGGGGCTCGGGATCGCCGCCTTCGTGCTCGTGCTGGCGATCGTGGCGCTCGCTCCGCTCGGCCGGATGAGCGAACGGTGAAGTCCTGGGATGGCGTCGGGGAGGCATACGCGGCCTCGTATGCTTCCCTGTGCGCCGGGACCGGTGACACGCTGATCCGGCTGCTCGGCGACGCAGGCGGGCGGAGGCTGCTCGACGTCGGGTCGGGGACCGGCGACCTCGCAGCGCGATTCGCCGGTCTCGGCTGGGACGTGATCGGGTGCGAGCCGGAGGACTCGATGCGGGCGGTCGCGGAGCGGTGGCATCCCGGCATCCGATTCGTCCGGGGCGCGCTGCCGGATCTGCCGTTCGCAGACGGTTCCTTCGATGCCGTGACGGCGAACTTCGTCCTGAACCACGTGCCTGACCCGCGGCTCGCAGCCCGCGGCATCGCCCGCATCGCCGTGCCAGATGCGACGCTGGCGGCGACGATCTGGATCGACTCGCCGTCGTGGTTCTGGCGCGAGGTGTGCGAACGCGCCCGGCTGGTGCCGGCGACCGGGGAGCGACTCGCGCCGGAGAAGGACTTCGCGCGCACCGCCCTCGGCTTCGCCGGGATGCTGGCCGAAGCCGACTGGCAGACGGTGGCCGCCGTGGAGGAGTCCTGGACGTGGCGGGCGGCTCCGGAGGCGTTGTGGCGATCGGCCGAAGGGGGAGTGGCCTCGGCCGGGCTGTTCTACCGGGGCCTCGACGACGACGAGCGACCGCGCTTCCGGCGAGGATTCGATGCGCTCTGCGCCGAACATGTGCAGGACGGGGTGGTCCCGCTCCGCCACACCGCGGCGGTGGCTGTGGGCCGCGCGGCCTAGAATCGAAGGGCTATGGCTACTCCTCACCCCCTCACCACGACCGCAAGTGGTGCCGACGTCCGCGTCCGCTTCTGCCCATCGCCGACGGGCCTGCCGCATGTCGGCATGGTGCGCACCGCGCTCTACAACTGGGCCTACGCCCGCCACAACGGCGGCAAGATGGTCTTCCGCATCGAAGACACCGATGCCGCCCGTGACAGCGAGGAGAGCTTCCGACAGCTCGTCGACGCGCTCACCTGGTTGAAGATCGACTGGGATGAGGGTGTGGAGGTCGGCGGTCCGCACGCGCCGTACCGCCAGTCCGAGCGCCACGACATCTACCGCGGCGTGATCGACAAGCTCCTCGCTGCAGGCGCCCTGTACGAGAGCTTCTCGAATGCCGACGAGATCGATGCCCGCAATGAGGCCAACGGCCGTGCGAAGCAGCTCGGCTACGACAACTTCGACCGTGACCTGACGGACGAGCAGAAGGACGCCTTCCGCGCAGACGGGCGTCAGCCGGCGCTTCGCCTCCGGGTGCCGGACGAGGACCTCACCTACGTCGACCTGATCCGTGGCGAGGTCACCTTCCCGGCAGGGTCCTTCCCCGACTTCGTGGTCGTGCGCCCGAACGGCGTGCCGCTGTACACGTTCGTGAACCCGGTCGATGACGCGCTGATGGGCATCACGCATGTGCTGCGCGGCGAGGACCTGATGCCGTCGACCGCCCGCCAGCTGGCACTGTACGCCGCGCTGATCGACGCGGAGGTCACCACGTTCGTGCCGCGGTTCGCGCATATGCCGCTCGTGCTCGGCGAGACCGGCAACAAGAAGCTGTCGAAGCGCGACCCGCAGGCCGACCTGTTCCTGCACCGCGACCGCGGATTCATCCACGAGGGGCTCCTGAACTACCTGGCCCTGCTCGGCTGGTCGATCGGACCCGACCGCGACATCTTCTCGCTGGACGAGTTCACCGCAGCGTTCGACATCGTGAACGTCAACCCGAACCCGGCCCGCTTCGATCAGAAGAAGGCCGAGTCGATCAACGGCGACCACATCCGGATGCTGGCGGAGAAGGACTTCGCGGAGCGCACGGTCCCGTACCTCGCTGCGGCGGGCCTGTTCGACGAGCCCACCCACGAGCAGCTCGTGATGGCCTTCCGGGTCGCGCCGCTCGTGCAGGAGCGCGTGCAGCTGCTCGGCGAGGTGCCCGGCATGGTCGGCTTCCTCTTCGCCGATGAGGTCTCCTACGACGCCGATGCGCTCAAGGGGCTGCCGGCGAACGCCGCCGAGGTGCTCGACGCCTGCGTCGCGGCCCTCGAGCCGCTGGAGGACTTCGTGCCGGAGAAGATCCAGGAGGCGCTCGCGACCGCGCTCGTGGAGAACCTCGAGCTCAAGCCACGTGTCGCCTACGGACCGCCTCGCGTCGCGATCACCGGTCGCCGCATCTCGCCGCCGCTGTTCGAGTCGATGGAGCTGCTCGGCAAGGACGAGTCGCTGCGTCGTCTGCGTGGACTGTCTGCGACGCTCTCGAGCTGACGCGACGCGCCCGAGCGGCGACGGACGTGGCCGGTTTTGGTGTTCGGTCGCCGCTCGGGTAAGCTTGACTCTCGGTGCGGGAAGCGATTTTCGCCCCTTGGGGTATGGTGTAATTGGCAACACGACGGTTTCTGGTTCCGTTATTCTTGGTTCGAGTCCAGGTACCCCAGCCACATCGTAGTTACTCAAACCCTGGTCAAATGAACTGGCTCTGGGATTGACTGAAACCAAGCTCCCCGCATTCATGCGGGGAGCTTCTTTCGTTTCCGGGTGATGCTGCGAGTGCTCCAGTCCGACTCTTCCTTGGAGCTCGCGCAGGATGTTGTTTGCCTCGTGCCGCTCCGACATGATCCGGAGACCCTCCTCGGTGATGTGGACGACGAGCTTGGAGAAGAATGCCGTCAGAAGATCTCGTCGAACAGCATCGGAGGCGTTCTCGTAGATTACGCCAGGGTTCACCAAGAGCTCGAGGTAGGCCAGTGCGCCGTCGGCGCCATGCTTGACGCGATCGGCCGTGAACTCGAGTTTCTCCTCGATGGCGGAACGTTGGAGGACCGTCTTCTCGATGCGGGTCCGGATCTTGCTCATCGGCAGGGAGCCGGTTGCCGCGAGCTCGATTCCCGAACGCCCGTCACGTGTGGTGGGTTCAGGTCTGCTGGCCGGACGCTGTTGCCGACACCGGCTGCCAGGCTGTGAACCACGTCGCTAGATGTCGTGGTTCTCTCGCTGCTTCGCGTCCGGTGAGGAGGGCCTCGAACCGCGGCCGTTCGGCCCCGCCCAGCAGGTCATAATCTCGCAACTGGCGGTGCTCATCAATAGGCTGGAGGGTCACATGAACTTTCCCGCGTGGTTGTTGCCGTCGCCTGCCCCCAACGCGCCTGCGGCGGTGGAGGCGTTTGGGCTTCGCGGGTCGTGGTTCAGCGGGAAGATGTGGTTTGTTGACTTGCTGGTCGCCGGCGGGGTCTTTCTGTACAACCTGCCGATCCTCCCCGCATATGGCCGGGAGTCGTGGCAGGGTGCCGCGTTGCTTCTCGTGTCGTGCGCTTTGTGTTTCTTGTGGCTGCTGCGCCGTCGGCACCCGCTGGGTGTGCTGCTGGTGCTGTTGTTGACGGCGTGGGTGCAAACCCTGCTGGGGGCGCCCCTTTTGCCGGCGGATGTCATGTTGTTGTTGGCCGTGTTCAATGTGGCAACGCGTCACCATTGGTGGGTTTCTCTGGCTGGTGCGACAGCAACGGTGGGGTGGGCGCTTTTCTCGGTCGTGCCGCTTTTGGACGATCTGTTCCTTGACCTCGGTCAGCTCGGAGTGCTGGTAGTCGTCACGTTCTGGGTGTGGACATGGGGTGTCCTGGTTCGCGTTCGCCGTCTGCACATGGCGGGTTTGCGGGAGCGGGCAGAGCAGGCGGAACGGGAACGGGAGGCGAATGCGCGTTTCGCAGTCGCCGAGGAACGCGCACGGATAGCGCGCGAGATCCATGACATCGTCGCGCATAGCCTGAGCGTCATGGTGTTGCTGTCTGACGGCGCGGCGTCGAAGGTGGAGAGTGACCCGCGGCTTGCGAAGACGTCGATGCTGCATGTGCGGGACACCGGACGAGCTTCCCTGACCGACATGCGGCGCATGCTGGGCGTCCTCCGAGACGCGGAACCCGGCGTGCACGCTCCGCAGCCGGGCGTGGGGGAGGTTCCGGAACTGATCGCGCAGTCGCGTGCGGCAGGGCTGCCGGTTGAGTTGACCACCGTAGGCGCCGAGACGACGCTGCCGGACACGTTGCAACTCACGATCTACCGATTGGTGCAGGAGTCCTTGACCAACGTACGCAAACATGCCGGCCCACGCGTGGGGCGGGTGGAGGTCCGGCTGCAGTACCGACCAGGACAAGTCGAGGTGCGAGTGAGCGACGACGGGCACACGCACGCGGATCCCATCGGGCCGGGCGAGGGCGGGCATGGTCTGCTCGGGATGCGTGAGAGAGTAGCGGCCCACGCCGGAACTCTCTCAGCGGGACCTCGTGAAGGCGGCGGATTCGAGGTGGCCGCGGTGCTGCCCACGGAGGAGGAATCGTGAAGATTCGTGTGGCACTCGTCGATGACCAGGAGATGATCCGGGTCGGGATGAGGATGGTCCTGGAAGGCCGCTCCGACATCGAGATCGTCGGTGAAGCCGCCAACGGTGACGCTGCGCTCGAGCTCCTCGCCCGGATGGCTGTCGATGTGGTGCTCATGGACATTCGGATGCCTCGTCTAGACGGCGTAGTCGCGACCAGGCGCCTCCGCGAGCGGCGTGATCCAGCCAAGGTCATCATCCTCACGACGTTCGACCTGGACGAGTACGCCTACGACGCTCTCCAAGCGGGGGCATCGGGCTTTCTCCTCAAAGACACCCCGGTGGAGGACATAGCAGCCGCAATCCGGCACGTGCACAGCGGGGATGCGGTGGTCGCGCCGAGCACGACTCGACGGTTGCTCGACCACTTTGCCCGGTCGCGGCCGAACACTTCAGAGCCGTCTGATGCCGAGGCCAAGGCGAAGCTCGATCTGCTGACGCCCCGAGAGCGTGAAGTGCTCGGACTGATCGCGAAAGGGATGTCCAATGCGGAAATCGCCGAAGAGCTTTTTCTCGCGGAAGGTACCGTCAAGGTTCATGTCGGTCACACTCTCACCAAACTTGATCTGCGCGATCGTGTACAGGCCGTTGTCCTCGCCTACGAAACCGGCCTCGTCGAGCCGTCCGGCCCGTAACCGACGGGCAGCGTCTATGCCTTGAGGCATACCCTCCGCGTCGTTGTATGCCGAGAGGCCTACTCGAAGATACGTCTCCAGCGAGACGTGTCGACAGGCGCGTTTCGCGATCGTAGAGGCATGTCTTCCACGATCGTTTCCACCGACAACCTGACGAAACGCTACGGACAGCGCACCGTTGTTGAGAACGTCAATCTCCGTGTTCCCACGGGGAGCGTGTATGGCTTTCTTGGCCCGAACGGGGCGGGAAAGTCCACGACGATGAAGATGCTCCTGTCGTTGATCCAGCCGACCAGCGGTGAGGTTCACATCATGGGCAGGCCGATGACCCGCGCGACGCGGAGGGGGCTGTTGGGGAGCATTGGCTCCCTTATCGAAGCTCCTCCCGGTTACCCGCATCTCACCGGCGCCGAGAATATGCGCCTCGTGCAGCGTCTCCTCGGGTTGAATTCGCAGCAGATTGATGAGGCGGTGCGGGCCGTGCGGCTGCAGGACCAGCTGGACAAGAAGGTTCGCAACTACTCCCTCGGCATGAAGCAGCGATTGGGCATCGCGATGGCTCTGGCACGGCAACCGCAGCTCCTGATCCTCGACGAGCCGACCAATGGCCTGGATCCCGCCGGTATCGAGGAGATGCGCGATCTGTTGCGCCACCTCGCAAGCAACGGTGTGACAGTCATGGTCTCCTCTCACCTTCTCGGAGAGATCGACAAGACGGCGAACGTGCTCGGCATCCTCTCCGAAGGACGCATGGTCTTCCAAGGTGGTCGCGCCGAGCTCATGACGGCATCCAATCCCGACGTCCTCGTCGCATGCTCGCACCCCGTCGAGGCGGTTTCGACGCTGCGGTCCTTCGGTGCGCGTCAGAACGCCGCAGGGGAGGTGGCAGTTTCCGGCGTGGACGATGCACGGACTGCCGGAATCGTCGCAGCTCTCGTCGGTGAAGGAATCGGCGTGTTCGGAGTGCGCCGCGAAGAGCAGACCCTCGAAGACGTGTTCAGGAACCTCACCGCGGGGGGCGGACTGTGAATACTCGCGCGGTAGTGAACGAGTTCGCCAAGATGCGGCACCTGAGAGTGGGCCTCGTCGCAGCCTTCATGATCGTTCCCATCACAGGGTTGTCTCTGTTCGCAGTCGTAACGAACCCCGACTTCACCCCGAACGCTCCCGACGCGTGGAACGCACTGCTTGCAGGAATGTCGCTCGGGATTCCGATGCTCTCCCCACTGTTGCTGGCCATCCTGGCATCCCGACAAACCGACATCGATCACACCAGCAACGGCTGGCTTATGCAATCTGCGTCCGGCCTCACCCCGGGCGGTGTGTGCCGGGCAAAACTCGTCGCCCTCGGCGTCGTCGTGACCACCACCACGATCATCACCAGCCTGCTCGTCCTGATCGCCGGCGTATTCATGGGCATCACTGTCGCACCGCCGATAGGACACTGGGCCGGGTTCACGGCATGCATGCTGATCATCAACCTCTCGGTCCTCGCACTGCATGTCCTGCTCTCGGCAAAAGTCGAGAACCAGCTCGTCGCACTCGGGATCGGAGCTCTCGGCAGTATCGTCGCCGTCTTCTCGCAAGGACTCCCCGCAGCAGCAGCGCACCTCACCCCCTGGGGCTACTACGCGCTGGCGCAGGCCGCAGGATACGAAGGCGCCCAGATAAAAGCCCTTCCCATCAGCTACCCCAGCATCGCCGCACTCGGCGTCCTCGTGGCGACAATCTTCCTCATTCTCACGTACCGCTTTGACCGGCAGGAGGCCTGATATGGGCACGATCAACGTCGAACTCATCAAACTGAAACGCTCCCTGGCCTGGCCGGTGGTCGTCCTTCTGCCCGTGGTTCTCGTACTCGCCGGCGCCGCAACCCAGCTCGCCAACGGAAGCCAGCCTCAGGAAGGGTGGAAGACCGTATGGATCCAGTCCGTCGGGTTCTACGGCCTCTTCCCGCTCGCCCTCGGGATCGCGATCCTCGGCTCCCTGGTTTGGCGTGTAGAACACCGAGGCACCAATTGGAACGCCCTCATGAGCGGCCCAACCAGTTCTAGGCGCATCGCCGTCGCCAAGGCCTCTGTCGTCGCGGGCCTCGCGGCCGTCATGCAAATCGTCCTCCTCGTCGCAGTGATCATCATCGGAAAGGTCGCCTTCAACCTTCCCGGCATGCTCCCCAGCGAGTACCTCGGCATCACCGGGCTGCTGATTGTCGCAACGGTCCCGGTTGCTGCCGCGCAATCCGCGCTGTCGATGTTCCTGCGCTCCTTCGCCGCTCCGGTCGCGGTCGCACTTGTCGCTGCGGGAGTATCGACGGCAGCACTCATGGCGGTAGGAAACTTCGCCTTGATCTCGCCCTACGGCATCGCCACCCGCACAGCACTGCTCGGCACAGGAATGTTCGTCGACGCCGGCACAGTGACCGGCGCCGACGTCGTCGGGATACTCGGATCCTCCGCCATCCTCGCCACCACGATCATCGCCGTCACAGCAGTCATCCTCGAACGCCGCGACACCCGAATCTGACCCGAATCACTTGAAAGGAAGCTTCTCATGTTGCCTGAAGCGCCCCACCGACGAACTTCCGACACCGAGCACACCGGCCGCCGAACACAGGAGACATCGGGCAAGTCTGCGTCGAGGATGGGTGGCGTTGCGCTCCTACTTTGCGGACTGGCTCTTCTCTCCGCGCCCCTGCTCATACTCGTTCCCTATATCGGTTACCTTCCTGCGCTTGTGGCTGCCACCGCGGTCGTCATCGCCTGCCTGGCGCTGCGCCGCGGAGGCCAACGGAACGGCACGGCTGTGAGCGCGCTGATAGTCGGCGTTGCACTGCTTGCTCTCCTTGGTGGTGTTGCGACGGCCTGGAACCTCATGATCGTCAACCCCGCTATCAGCGACTACGACGAACTGCACTCGGTCTTCGATCGAATTCCAGACCTCCTCTTCGGGAAACGATGACCCTCCTCGCGTGCTTCCTGGAACGCTGCCTCACGCCCGCGCGTGGTTAGGTCGGAGTGTTGCGGACATCATTTCGGCTAGCCGGAATACGAGGACATGGGATGGCGCTGATCCACCTATGAGCTCTACATTCGCTGTCATGTTCGAGCAGTTCGGGACGTCGACGGTCTCGCTCTCCGAGCAGTTACTACGGGGACCCTCTTGGAGGGGCAGGTGCGCATCGCGGTCCGGATCGCCGGCCTCAATCCCGTCGATTGGCAGATCGTCGAATCGGAGGAGCTGGGATCCGCGTTCGGCTTGACAGTGCCCGCAGGGCTCGGAAACGACTTCGCCGGCGTCATCACCGAGGTGGGAGGGCGCGTCAACCGATGGCAAGTGGGTGACCGTGTATGCGGCGGCGCCCGCGGTGCCGCAGTCGCCACGTCACTGGTGGTCGACGCAGATCACCGAAGTCTGCACCCAACACCGACCACGCTTCCCGACGAGACAGCGGGAGTGATGGACATCGCCGGCCGGACTGCCACGGGCGTCGCCGACGCCCTGGATGTTCAAGCCGGTGAGACCGTCCTGGTTGGCGCGGCGGGTGGCGGCGTCGGCTCGATCCTGACACAGCTGCTCGTGCACGCCGGAGCCACGGTCATCGGCACCGGCTCCGCAGCATCGGCCGACTTCATCCGCTCGCTCGGCGCAAAGCCGGTGGAGTATGGGCCCGGGCTCGCCGAGAGCGTTCGCACTGCATCGCACGGGTCCATCGCTGCGGCCGCAGACTTGCACGGCCTCGCTGCTGCACGCGTAGCGCTCGATCTTGGCGTCCCTGCTGAACGCATCGTCACGATCGAGTCGGACGAGCCCCCCGCAGGAGTGCGCTCCGTCAATGGCTCGGACGCCAAGCCCGACGCCCTGGAGCGACTCGCAGCACTGATAGCCTCCGGCGCACTCACCATTCCCATTGATGCGGTCTACCCACTCAAGGAGTTCCGCACCGCGATCGATCACCAACGCAGCCGCCACGTCCGCGGCAAGGTCGCGATCCGAATTGGCGGTGGTACGTGACACTCCGCGACGCTGCTGCGGTGCCCCATCGGCGGGTGACGCAGTAGGGCGTAGGCGCGCTCGCCCAGATCGTCGTGCAAGAGGTTGCGGGCGGTCATTTTCAATACTTGAGGGTTGAGCCGACGTCGGAATGCCGAGGCTTGCGGGTGTGATTGGGGCCGCAAGTGGCGTGCGGCGGAGCTTAGTTCGTCGCTGCGGTGAGTGTGTTCTGCCGACGAATGATCCACCAGCGGCCTTCTCGTCGGGCGAAGACATACAGCGCCGTCATCTCGGGCGCATCACCACGCTCGGCGGCGTCTTCGGTTGACCAGGCGCGCTTGTGTGCCACGGCCACGTCGGGGGCGAGCATGGTGATCCCGTGCAGGCGGTAGTGCGCGGTCGAATCGCGCAAGTAGGCCTGGGTGAGCCCGAGACGCGTTGACTCCTCGATCTGCTCACGCCCGACCAGTTCCGTTGCGATCGCACTGACGATCCGGGCATCCGGCGCGACGTCATGAAGAAGCAGCTCGGCGTCGTTCTCGTTGAACCCCCGTTCGACGTTGGCCACGATGCCGCGGAGCGCGGCCGCGTCTTCGTCGGACACGTTCCCGTCGAACTCCGGTTCGGGCTGGACAACGACGGTGTTCTGGCCCTGCACGATGCGCCAGTCGCCGTCGCGTCGTACCCACACGTAGGTCGGCTTCCCCTCGCGCCGGGGCGACCACGGCTCGCCATCGGCCGTGAGGTATTCCTGGTCGACGCCCGTGATCGCAACGTCGGGTGAGAGGAAGCGCACGTGTGCGAGCTCGTACCGGAGGGACTGACCCGCCATCCCTCCGGGGAGCGTCCTTCGTGTGAAAGCCGCGATCGCGTCAAATCCAACGAGTCGATGGCCGGCACCATTTACCCACACGGCATCGGGGGCGAAGAGGGCAAGGAAGTCGTCGACGTCTTCGGCGCGCTGCACGACGCCTACCAGTTCGGTGAGACGGGCGGTATCCGCTACGCGGTCGGGGGTGGTGTCGGTAGTCGTGTCTAGAGTTCACTTCATCAAGTCCACTTGATGTCAAGAGGGAGCGATGACTCAGATTCCAGAGGACGCGGTGTGGTTGAAGCCTGGCCAGGTCGCAGAGCGAGCTGGCGTCGCCGTTTCGACGTTGCACTACTACGAGAGTCTGGGCCTCATCACGAGTCGCCGGACGGCCGGCGACCGACGCGAGTACCGGCGTGACACGCTGCGGCTCATCGGATTCATCCGCGCATCGCAAACCCTTGGCATTCCCCTGGCAACCATCAAGCAGGCCCTCGACGAGCTGCCGCATGACGAGCCCCCAACGAAACGCGACTGGGCACGACTCGCGCGACTATGGAGGGGTGACCTCGATCAGCGAATAGATCGCCTGGTCGCACTCCGCGATAATCTCGCCAACTGCATCGGCTGCGGGTGCCTTTCCCTCACCGCCTGCCCTCACACCAATCCGGGCGACACGATGGCGGAGCAAGGTCCAGGCGCGCGCCGCCTCCTGCCAGGGTGAAACGCGATCTCCGACACTGTCGCGCACCGATCGTGTGTGAGGCCGACCGTCGAGGCATCGGTGATCGGGGAGGCATGCCGCTATGCGAAGTTGGAGATTCCCGGGCACGCGGTGACGTAGAAGACGCGCGTCCGATCAGACTGGGAGGAATTCCTACATTCTGCGGTGGGTCCCCGTGTATAACAGAGATCAATGACCGAAGGGACCGCTGCCCCAGTTCAAACGTGGAGTGGGAGACGGACGACAGGGCGACGTCAAGCTCGGCCGCAATTGGCGTGTCGTTGTAGCCCACAAGCGCGTAGTCGCGCCCTGCCACTCGACCTTGATCGTGCGCTCGGCGCGAAGCCCCGATCGCGGCGTAGTCGTCGACGGCGAACACTGCGTCGATGTCCGGGCGGACGGAGAGTATCTTCTGCATCGCTCGTTTGCCGCTGGCTTCTTTCTCGGTGCCTTCGCTCGCAGCTCAACGCCCGCCCGATGGAGCGCTCGAAGTACCGCGCCATGTGAGAGCTTGAACTGCTTCGCTAGCTCCGCGATGGTGTCGCCTGCTCCATAAGCGCGAGCAAGTGCCGTTTCGTCTTCGGCGCTCACCTTTCGTTTCAGGATCAAGACGCCCCTCTTCTCGCAGCATCCGCGTCAGCGCCGAGTTTGTCACGCCCAGCTCGCGAGCCAGCGATCGGGCGCTTTCGCCTGCGTTCGCGCGACCGACGATCTCGCTTACCTTCTCCGCTCCAAGACGCTCCGAAAGCTCATGGGCTAGATATGGAACGGGCGCACTCAAACCACCGTCGCTGTAGCCCGAAACCGCGAGTTTCCGCAGTTCATCAGGGGTAAGTGGCAGATCCCAATGGTTTGAGTAGAAGTCCGCAAGGTCAGCACGATGAGAACCCCCGCAACAGCGAGGGTTTTGTCGTATCCGGGTGCGTTCTCGTATCCGGGCGAGGTGCTCGGCATAGGCTCCGAGCATGGCCTTGGAAACGCTGCTGCTCCGACTCGATCGCATCGCCGGTGGGCGCCAGGCCGGCGTCTCGATCAGCGATGACGATCGCACCCACCCGCGCACGCGGCGGGCGTTCACCTGGATCTTCTGGCTGCTCCTGGTCGAGCTCGTGCTCGGTCTCGGCGCGGTCGTCATCGCACTGCTGCTCGCAGTGAACGGCGAGCCTGTGTCGCTTGCGGTCTGGATGCGCACCGTGATCGTGCTGGCCATGACGGCGACGTTGTTCTACTTCGCCTGGCGGGCCGCGAAGGGATGGCGCTGGGCCTATCTGCGCCTGCGCCTCTTCTCGCAGATCTTCCCGGTGATCACGCTCGTCATCGCAGCGATCCCGAACCTGTACCCGGTCTGGATGGTCACCGAGCAGATCATCTTCAGCCTCATCATGATCGGCATCGCCGACTTCCTCACGAGTGACCACATGCGGGCGGCGTTCCGTGACCCCGCCGCCTCGACCCCGTCTGCGGGCACGGCGACCTAGCAGGAAGGGCGGGGCGTCGGCCAGCCCCTTCTGCGGACCGGTATTCCGGCGGGATCCTGAGGTCATGCTCGATCCCTCCGTTCCCGCCCGCCCGCTGACCTCCCGGATTCCGGCATGAGTGCGCTCGTGAGGGTCGTCCCGGGGGAGGACCTCGGGTTCCATCGGCGCAAGTCCGGCTCCGGCTTCCGGTACCTCGATCAGAACGGGGATGCTGCAGGCGAGGCCGATCGCGAGCGCATCCACGATCTCGTGATCCCGCCTGCCTGGACGGATGTCTGGATCGCGGCGGATCCGCTCGCGCACATCCAGGCCGTCGGCACCGATGAGGCAGGACGACGCCAGTATCTGTACCACCCGCTGTGGCGCGTCGGACGGGACCGCAGCAAGTTCCGCCGCGCACTGGACCTCGCCGAGCGGCTGCCACGTGCTCGAGCACGCGTCACCCGCGCGCTGAGCGGCGACGAGCTGTCGAAGGAACGAGTGCTGGCCACCGCGTTCCGACTCCTCGATGACGCAGCCCTCCGAGTGGGATCGGAGCGCTATCTGGTGAAGCACGGCAGTCGCGGGCTGACCACGCTGCGCCGACGCGACGTGAAGATCGATGGCGACACCGTCGCGCTGTCGTTCCCCGCGAAGAGCGGCCAGACCGCGGCGATCGAGATCTCGGATGCTCCGCTCGCCGAAGTGCTCACCGAGCTCTCGCGCGGGTCTGCGGGGTCTCTGCTGCTCGCCTACCGCAAGGGCCGACGACGCATGCGGATCACGCCGTCCGAGGTGAACGCCTATCTCCGCGACGTCACGGGCGGCGTCTTCTCAGCCAAGGACTTCCGCACGCTGCACGGCACGATCCTCGCCGCCGACGCTCTCGCGCGGATCGGCCCGCTCGACACGCGCACCGATCGGCAGCGCGCCGAGCGGCTCGCGGTTCAGGCGACGGCGACAGCGCTCGGGAACACGACAGCAGTCGCCCGCGGCAGCTATATCGATCCTCGCGTCTTCAGTCTGTACTCGCGCGGCAAGACGCTCGACCTCACCGTGGCGCCGGAGACGGCCGTCAGACGCTTGCTGATCAGCGAGAAGACCGGGCGCCGCGTCACCCGGCGAGGTGCGTCCAAGCGAGCGTGATGAGTATCGGGATCAGCCGCGTGAGCACCGCCAGCACGACCGGACCGATGCGCAGGCGGGTGTCGAGCGGCCGAGTGACTCAGTTGCTCCGCGGGTAGGTGTAGAAGCCCTCGCCGGTCGCGACGCCCAGCTTGCCCTGGTCGATGTAGCGCTCCTTGATGAGGTCGGCGAACGCCTGCTGCTTCGCGTCTCCCATCCGTGAGATGTTGTATGCCGTGGTGAGGCCGACGATGTCGTAGATCTCGAACGGGCCGGCAGGTGCACCGGTGCCGATCCGCCAGGTCGCATCGATCGCCTCGGGCGCTGCGATGCCGTCGACGAGCAGTTCGCCGGCTGCCTGCAGGAACGGGACCAGGAGCGAGTTCAGCAGGTATCCGGCCTTCTCCTTCTTGATCTCGATCGGCACCATCCCGATCGAACGTGCGAACTCGACAACCGTGGCGTAGACCTCAGGATCTGTCGTTTCGGTGCCCATGACCTCCGCGGTGTTGTGCGACCAGATCTCGTTCGCGAAGTGCAGCGCGAGGAAGCGGTCCGCTCGGCCGGTCGACTCGGCAAGCGCGCTCGGCAGGAGCGTGGACGAGTTCGTCGCGAAGACGGTGCTCGCCGGAGCTGCCTCGCCGATCGTGCGGTAGATGCCCTGCTTCAGCTCGAGGTTCTCTGGCACGGCCTCGATCACGAGATCGGCGGCTGCGACGGCATCGACGAGGTCGGAGGTCAGGCGGATTCGTCCGATCGCGGCGTTCGCGCCGCCGTCTGCTGCGCCGTCGACGCTGTCGGCCTCATACCGTGCGGCGAGGCCGGTGAAGCGCTCAGCTGCGCGATCCAGCGCAGGCTGGTCGATGTCGTACGCCACGACGTCGAAGCCGTGGAAGGCGGTCTGGAACGCGATCTGCGATCCGAGGACGCCGGTGCCGAGGACGGTGATGTTCTTCATTGCTCTTCCTTCTCTGATGGCCTTGTGGGTCGGGTTCTGCGGGGTGCCGAGGTGCCCGGTCAGGACAGTTCGGCGCTGTGATCGAAGCGCTCGAGGTCGTGCGCGAAGCGGGCGACCTCGTCGTCCGTCCACGGCTCGAGGTGTGCGTCGATGATCTGCTGGAGTGACGCGAGCGTGCCGCGGTAGGCGGCGGCTCCTGCGTCGGTGAGTTCGAGTGGTCGCCCGCGGCCCGACTCGGCGGGAGCTTCGCGGACGACGCCGAGCGAGGTGAGCGCGGCGAGTTGCCGTGACACCGTCGATCTGTTCAGGCGGAACATCCTGGCGATGTCGATCGAGCGGATGCCGGGCTGCTCGGCGATCGCCATCACGATCGACTGATCGGTGACCGAGAGCGGCGCGTCGCCGAATCGTGCGTCGGCGAGACCTCGACGGGAGATCGCGACGAGTGAGCGGAGCACCGTCGCGCTGTGCTGATCGCGTGCATCTGCGTTCATATCCGCCCTCCTGTTGCTTTATGCAACGTTACGTCTTGCTGTTGCATTCCGCAACACAGCGAAGTCGGCCAGCCGGGAGCCGGATGACAGGATGGAAGCATGGAAACCGCCAACCTCACCCGCGAGGAGACCGCTGCGCGATCCGCCGCGATCACCGCGCGCAGCATCCGTGTCGAACTCGATCTCACGGGAGCGCCCGAACGGGCCCGCACCGGCTTCGCGACCACGACGACCCTCCACTTCGATGCGACGACGCCGGAGACGTGGCTGGACTTCATCGGCGAGGAGGTCCGCAGCGTGACCGTCAACGGTGCGCCGCAGGACGTCCGATACGACGGCGCTCGCATCCGACTCACCGGGCTCGAAGCATCGAACACCGTCGTCGTCGACGCGATCGGCGCCTACAGCCGCTCCGGCGAGGGACTGCACCGGTTCCACGACCCGGCTGACGGCGAGACCTACCTCTACACCCAGTACGAGCCTGCAGACTCGCGCCGCGTGATGGCGTGCTTCGAGCAGCCGGACATCAAGGCCGCCTACACGTTCGTGGTGCACGCTCCCGCCGAATGGGAGGTGTTGTCCAACCAGGCTCCAGTGCACAACGACCGCGGCGTCGGAGTGCAGCGCGTCGAGTTCGCTCCGACGCTGCCGATCTCGAGCTACATCACCGCCGTGGCCGCGGGTCCGTACGCGCGCGTCGACGGCGAATGGGCGCGAGACGAGCAGCGGATCGCGCTCGGTGTGTTCGCCCGTCGCTCGCTCGCCCAGCATCTGGAGTCGGACGAGATCCTCGAGATCACGCGCCAGGGCCTCGACTTCTTCACGGATGCGTTCGCGTACCCGTACCCGTGGGGCAAGTACGACCAGATCTTCGTGCCGGAGTACAACCTCGGCGCCATGGAGAACCCTGGCCTCGTCACGTTCACCGAGGCCTACCTGTCGCGCGGCGCCGCGACCGATGCCCAGCGCGCAGCGCGGGCGAACACGATCCTGCACGAGATGGCGCACATGTGGTTCGGTGACCTCGTGACGATGCGCTGGTGGGACGACCTGTGGCTCAAGGAGTCATTCGCCGACTACATGGGCGCGCACGCCTCGGCGGCCGCGACTCGTTTCACGGATGCCTGGGTGAAGTTCGCCGCGAGCCGCAAGGCGTGGGCGTATCAGCAGGATCAGCTGCCGACGACGCATCCGATCGTCGCCGACATCGCCGACCTCGAAGCCGCGAAGCTCAACTTCGACGGCATCACCTACGCGAAGGGCGCAGCGGTGCTGAAGCAGCTCGTCGCCTTCGTCGGTGAGGATGCGTTCTTCGAGGGTGCCCGACGCTACTTCGCAGCGCATGCCTTCGGCAACACGACGCTCGATGATCTGCTCACGCAGCTCAGCGCTGTCTCCGGCCGCGACATGCGCGACTGGTCGGCTGCCTGGCTGGAGACGACCGGGATGTCGACGCTCTGGCTCGAGGATGCCGCTGAGCACAGCTGGCGAGTGCTCGTGCAGACGGATGCTCGCCCGCATCGTCTGCGCATCGGCCTGTACGACTGGGCGGGGGACCGGCTGGTCCGTCGTGAGCAGGTCGCCCTCGACATCATCGAGGAGCGCACGCCCGTCGAGCTGACGGATGCCCCGCTCACGCTCCTGAACGACGACGACCTCACGTACGCGAAGGCGCGGCTCGATGAGCGGTCCCTGGTGACCGTCGAGGCATCGCTGTCGGCGATCGATGATCCGCTTGCCCGTGCGCTCGTCTGGTCATCGCTCTGGAACGCGACGAGGGACGGCGAGCTCGACCCGGTTCGCTACCTCGCGGTCGTGCGAGCGCATGCGCCGCACGAGCCCAACATCGGACTGCTCACGGGAGTGCTGGCGAATGCGGCGTACGCCGTGCGCCACTTCGTCGACGACGCTCGTCGTCCGCAGGAGCTGCGCGTATGGACCGAGGCGTCGTGGAGTGCCCTGGAGGGCGCGGATGCCGGGAGCGATGCCCAGCTGTCGTGGGCCCGTGCCTTCGCCGCCGCGTCGGCCGCCGATGATGTGCGCGCAGCCGACGTCCGAGCGCTGTGGGATGGCCAGGCTCCGGAGAGGCTGACCGTCGATCCCGATCTGCGCTGGCAGCTGCTGACGGCGCTCGTCACCACCGGTCACGCCGGCGCAGACGAGATCGCTGCCGAGCTCGAGCGCGACGAGACCGGCACCGGGCGTACCGCGGCGCGGCGTGCGCTGGCATCACGGCCGCAGTCGGACGTTCGACGCGAGGCGTGGGAGGCGGCCTGGACCGATCTCTCGCTGAGCAACGATCACCTGGATGCGGAGATCGCGGGCTTCCGCGCCGGTGGCCGCCGCGATCTCATCGAGCGCTTCGACGCCGAGTACTTCGACCGGATCCGCGCCGCGTGGGATGCCCGCAGCATCGAGCTCGCGAAGCGGCTCGTGATCGGGCTCTTCCCGTCGACCGATTCGACCGCGCTGGTCGACGCCTGGCTGACCGCGAACGAGACTGCTCCGGGCGCACTTCGGCGCATCGTGATCGAGCAGCGAGACCACCTCGAGCGCGAGCTCAGGGTGCGCGCACGGTACGCCGGGAGCTGAGCGCTTCCGTCAGGCCGTCACCGCGGGTTCGAGTTGCATGCCCATGACCGTGCGCACGATCCACGGATGCGCGCGGTCATCATCGATGTGCGTCATGCCGAGGCGCTCGGCGACCGTTCGGGAGGCGACGTTCTCCGGGTGGATGATCGCGGTCAGCAGTGTCGGGGCGAACTCGGCGCGTGCGAGTGCGCGGCAGGCGATCGCCGCCTCGGTCGCGAGCCCCTGATGCTGCCGGTCTGCGCGGACGTGGTAGCCGACCTCGAGCACCGGCATGCCGTTGACCGACTGCCAGGTGAGTCCGCAGTCGCCGAGGAACTCGCCGCCGTGCGTCTCGATGATCCACAGACCGTGGCCGTGCTCGACGTAGCGCGCCTGCATCCGCTCGATCCAGTCGAGACTCTCCTCCCGCGTCTTCGGCGCTGGGTAGTACGCCATGACGCGCGGGTCGCCGAGCAGGGCCGCCATTTCGTCGAGGTCATCGACCGTCATCTCGCGGAACCGCAACCGCCGCGTCGGCTCGGGGAGCAGCCGGCGCGGCCCGCCCATCAGACGTCGAGTGCGTCGCCGGGCTCGAGCACGAAGAACTCGCCACCGCCCTGTTCCGTCGCCCACTGCAGGCGCTCACGGTGCATGCTCTTGCCGGCGACCGAGAGCGTCATGTCGTGCGTGCCGAACGCCCGGCGCGGCGCGACGGCGAGCACGTAGTCGATCGCGTCGCCCACCTTCAGCCAGGGTGCGCCGACGGGCGCAGCGAGCGTATCGACCGCGACGCCCTCCGGCACTGCGTAGGAGTCGCCGGGGTAGTAGAGCTTCTCGTTCACGAGCACGCCGACGTTGTCGATCGTCGGGATCGAGGAGTGGATGATCTCGTGCGTGCCGCCGAAGAAGCGGAGCGTGAAACCACCGACCTCGATGGTGTCGCCGGGAGCCACCACGGTGATCTCGTAGTCGGACGCGGCCCGAGCCACGCCGGCCGGACCGTAGATCGGCGTCCCGGGGGCGGCGCGCAGGATGCGGTCGAGATGCTCGGGCGTCCAGTGATCAGGATGCTCGTGGGTGAGGACGACTCCGACGACACCGCCGAGGTCATCGTGCGGGGTCGTGAAGGAACCCGGGTCGATCAGCAGGGTCTCGTTTCCCTCGTCGATGCGGAGGGCGGCATGTTCGAATTTGGTGACGCGCATGTGACGAGTCAACTCCTTCTCGGCCCGTTGGGCAAACCATTCCGGGTGCGCCACGCCCGGGCGCCGCGCACCTGCGGCCTCGATTTGGCGCAGCAAGAATCCCCGTGGCATACTTGAACGGTTGTCGCGGCACGGAAACGTTCCGCCAGACGGCCCCATCGTATAGCGGCCTAGTACGCTGCCCTCTCACGGCGGTAACGCGGGTTCGAATCCCGCTGGGGTCACACAACACACGAAAGCCCTCGGTTCGCCGAGGGCTTTCGTCGTATCCGGGTGCTGCGCGACTGAGCTGCGCGGCGGATGCAGACGGCCGCCCCGTCTACTGACGGGACGGCCCTCCTGCTGGGGTGTCAGTCCGCGGCGGGGGTGATCGGCTTCTTCGCTGAGGCCCGGCGGGCACGGATGCCGCGACGGATCAGCCACACCACCAGCACCACCACCGCTGCGATGCCGGCCCAGGGGAGGATGAACCCGACCGCGATCACGAGCGCGTTGAGCGAGACCACGAGGCCGTTCCATCCGGCGAGCAGGCCGTCGCCGAAGCCGGCGGGGTCGGCCGCGACGGTCGTATCGGTGCGGGTGAGCTGCACCGACAGCGACGACATCGCGACCTGATCGTCGATCGATGCGAGCTGCTGCTCGTACGACTCGAGCTGCGCCTGACGGTCGGTCAGCGCGACCTCGGCCTCGATCAACTCGGAGACGCTCCCGGACTGCGCCATCAATTGGGTCAGGCGATCGACCGATGCCCTGGTCGCATCGACCCGCGCGCGCAGATCGACCGCGACGGACGTCACGTCCTGGCGTGAGATCGACGACGACAGCACTTCTCCGGAATCGGCGAGTTCGGCGATCACATCGGGGAGATCGGCAGAAGGCACGCGGATGCTGATCCAGCCGTAGCCGGAATCCGCCGGCGCCGGCGCGGTGGTGTCGTCCAGCGCGAGCGCCTTGCCGACCTCGGTGCTCTCGACGTAGCCGCCGTGCTGCTCGGCGAGTGCGGTGATGGCATCCGCGGCCTTCGCGATGTCCTTGACCTGGAGCGTCGCGTTGGCGGTTGCGATGATGTCGCGTCCGGCATCCGCTGCCTCTCCGCCGGCCAGAGTGAGACCGCTGCTGTCGCTTGTCGCCGCGCCGGGGGCGACGTCGGCGCTGCGGTCCGGTGCATCCGCCACCGATTCTGGCAGCGATCCACCGGATGTCGCCGAAGAGCTGCCGTCGGCCGTGCTCATGACGGATCCGCCGCCGACCGCACCGAGGATCGGGGGCGTCACGACGACGCCGATCGCGAAGGCCGCAGCGATGCCTGCGCCGGTCAGCCACCGGCGACGGCGGGCGCGGGCGCGGGTCGTCGCGACGGCGACGGGCGCGCGTTCCTCGGCGATCTCCGAGAACACCGCGTTCTCGATGCGGGCGATGGTCTCGTCCGGCAGCGCGGGGAGTTCGTCGAACTCGGGCTGGTCGTTCATGCGTCTCTCACTTCCTTGACGGCGCCCCGCAACTGGGTGCGCACTCGTGAGAGACGGTTCCGGACGACCGCGTGACTGACCCCGAGCTCTTCGGCGGCCGCCTGGTAGGCATATCCCTCCGAGGCGCACAGACGGAAGATCTCGCGGTCGAGCTCGCTCAGGGTGCCGACCTCTGCCGCGATCCGTGCGGCGAGGGCCGCCGTGATCACCTGCTCCTCGACGCTGACCGTGTCGGGCAGCCGGTCGTCGAGCGCTTCGGTCGTGTTCGCCTGGTCGCGTCGCCGCTGTCGGAGCCGATTCGCCGCCTGGAAGCGGCAGATCGTCGCCAACCAGGGCAGGATCGAATCGCCCTGCAGCGCGAAGCCGGGAAGCTTGCGCCACGCCACCACGAAGGTCTCCTGGGTCACATCCTCGGCGTCGGCCGGCGACCCGAGGATGCCGTTGGCGATCCAGTAGACCGGACGTACATGTGCGCGGTACAGCTCGCGGAAGGCGCTCTCGTCACCTGCCGCGGCCTGCGCCGCCCACTTCTGATCACTCGTCTGCACGGGCATCCTGTTTCCGTTCGGTGTCTCTCACCAGGGAAGTGTCGATGGATGCCTCATCGTCTCAGAATGCGTGTGCGATCCGGTGCGCCTCGCAGGCGCTAGCATGGTCCTCGCGAGGGGGAGTATCCCGAATCCGCGCGTAACGTCATCACGAGCACCGCCATCGCTGCTCCGGGCGCGCGACGCACATCTGTGCGGGGGAGAGACTCTCGGGAATCGTCGACCCCTCCCGAAAGGCGCAGTGCGCGCGTGAACATCCCCGTCTGGTTCGAAGTCGGCTCCCTCGTCGTCCTCGTCCTCATCCTCATCGGCGACCTGATGCTGGTGCGTCTGCGCCCGCACATCCCCTCGACCAAGGAGTCGACGCTCTGGGTCGCGTTCTACGTCGGTCTCGCGCTGGTCTTCGCCGGGTTGCTCGCGGTCGTCGCCGGCGGACAGTTCGCGGGGGAGTTCCTCACCGGGTGGGCGCTGGAGTACAGCCTCTCGATCGACAACCTCTTCGTCTTCGTGCTGATCATGGCGCAGTTCGCGGTGCCGCGACGACTGCAGCAGATGGTGCTGATGGTCGGCATCATCATCGCGCTCGCGCTGCGCGGCTTGTTCATCATGCTCGGCGTCACGATCATCGAGAACTTCTCGCCGATCTTCTACATCTTCGGCGCGTTCCTGATCTACACCGCGATCCGCCAGGCGATGCCGGAGGGCGACCACGACGGCGAGGTGCAGCGCGAGAACTTCATCGTCCGCCTGCTGCGCCGACGCATCGACATCAGCGACCAGTACGACGGCAACAAGATCCGCACCGTGGTCGACGGCAAGCGCATCTGGACGCCGATGGTGATCGTCTTCGTCGCGATCGGCGTGACCGACCTGATGTTCGCGATCGATTCGATCCCCGCGATCTTCAGCATCACGCAGAACAGCTTCCTGGTCTTCACGGCCAACATCTTCGCGCTGATGGGGCTCCGCCAGCTGTACTTCCTGCTGGGCGATCTGCTCGACCGGCTCCGTTACCTGCACTACGGCATCGCGATCATCCTCGGCTTCATCGGCATCAAGCTGATCCTGCATGCCATGCACGAGAACGAGCTGCCGTTCATCAACGGCGGCGAGCACATCGAGTGGGCGCCGGACATCCCCATCTGGCTCTCGCTCACGGTGATCGTGGTCGCGATGGCCGGCGCGACGGTCGCGAGCCTGATCGCCTCTGCCAGGGAGAAGCGCGCGGCGAAGAAGGTTTCGATCGCCGAGTGAGATCATGGCGCCATGACTCGTCACTGGACACCCTTGGCCCTCGTCTACCTCGCACTGGCCGTGGCCGGGCTGATCGGGACCTGGACGTTCAATGTCATGGCGATCACGCAGATGACGGACTTCATCGGCGACCTGCTCGGCAGCGGCCCCGCGGTGTCGTCGATCACGGTCGATCTCCTGGTCGTGGCGATCGCCGGCAGCGTGTTCATCATCGTCGAGGCGAGACGGCTCGGCATGCGACGCGGCTGGCTCTACGTCGTGCTTTCCGGACTGACGGCGTTCGCCTTCATGTTTCCGCTGTTCCTGGCGATGCGCCAGCGGCACCTCACTCGGCTGACCACAGCAGCTCCGCCTCGAGCGTGAGATCGATGACCTGACGGAGCAGCCCACCGGCTGTGGTCGACTGCAGGAGGGTGTACCGGTCGTACTCGCCGAGCGGAGCGATCGCAGCGAGTTGCCACGCCGCGGCGATCGGTTCGTCGGAGAGCTCGGTGTTCGCGTCCCATCGCGCCTCCGGTGCGCGGGCGAGCGTGCGCCGCACGATCGCCTCCGCTTCGGTGCGCAGCGGGGCGAGTGCGTCGTCCCACTCGAGTTCGGGCAGCGGCGTGACCTCGGCGCGGGCGTAGGGATCGTCATCCAGCCACTGCTCGACCGTGAAGCGCTCGGTCCCGACCGCCACGACGTGCAGCACCTCGGCGTCGGCGGCGACGCTGATCAAGCGGGCCATCGTGCCGACGCCGCTGCGCCGATCGCCGCCGCCGACCTCGTGGCCGCGCTCGATGAGCACGACGCCGAAGTGCGCATCGTCGTCGTCGAGCAGCCGCCCGATCATGGTGAGGTATCGCGGCTCGAACACTCGCAGCGGAAGCGGGGTGTGCGGCAGGAGCACCGAGCCGAGCGGGAACATCGGGAGCGCGTTCATGACCCCAGTCAACACCGAGAGACGTACAGTGAAAAGATGCGCAGACCCACCCCAGTCGCCCCCGCTCCCGGTCAGGAATCCGTGTGGGACTATCCGAGGCCGCCGCGGGTCGAGCAGGTGCCCGAGCGCGTCACCATCAGTCTCGGCGGCGAGCTGATCGCCGACACCCGCAACGCGGTGCGGGTGCTCGAGACGAGCCACCCTCCCGTCTACTACCTCCCGATCGCCGACTTCGTCGATGGTGCGCTCGCGGATTCCCCCGGCACCTCGTTCTGCGAGTTCAAGGGTGCGGCGCGCTACTTCGAGGTGCGCGGTGGGGGCGTCGCGCGCGAGGGCGCGGCGTGGAACTATCCGAATCCGTCTCCCGGCTTCGAGACGCTCGCCGATCGGGTCGCCGTGTACGCGCAGCACATGGACGAATGCACGGTCGGCGGAGAAGTCGTCGCTCCGCAGCCGGGCGGCTTCTACGGCGGGTGGGTCACGTCGTCCGTCGTCGGGCCGTTCAAGGGCGTGCCAGGCTCCATGGGCTGGTAGCGCCGACCCGCCGCGGCGGGTCAGAATGCGCGCAGGTTCGCCTGCAGCCCGCCGTCCACGTACTCGCGGCGGAGGATGCCACGGCGTCGCAGCACCGGTACGAGCTCGTCGAGCGTGCGGTGCAGCGTCACCGGGTGGAAGTCCCCCCAGAGCAGGACGCCGTCGTTGCCCCAGTCGCCGAGCTCCTCGATGAGGTCGGCGAACTCCTCCGCCGTGCCGACGAAGCCGCTGCGGTCGTCGATGCGACCGGCGCGGACGAGGGCGGCGAGGTGCGCACGCAGCGGCGCATCCTCGCCGCGGTCGCCGATCAGACGCTGGATGCTGCCGCGCGAGACGTGTTCGCCGAAGATCGAGAGGTCGAGCGGTGCGTCGAGGTCGAGCGCGGTGAGATCGGTCTCGAGATCGCTGGACTGCTTCCGCGCGATCTGCACGAGGGCGGCCTCGTCAGGGTGGGCGGATGCCGCGACGATCCGGTCGGCCTCCTCGGCGGAGCTGGTGATCACCGGCTGGATCGCGAAGAGGATCTTGATGTCCTCCGGGCGTCGCCCCGCAGCGATCGCGGCGTCGTGGATCTTCGTCCGGTACGCGCGGACGGATGCCTCGTGCAGCGGCGCGAGCGCGAGCTGCACGTCGGAGTTCGCGCCGGCGAAGCCGAGTCCGCGGCCGGATCCGCCGGGGGAGACGATCGCCGGTTCGCCGTCGGTGAACGGCAGCGCATTGAGCGGGCCCTCGAAGGCATAGTGCTCGCCGCGGTGCCGCACGGCTCGAAGCCTCAAGCCGTCGGCGTACACATCCGTGTCGCGGTCGAGCACGAGCGCCCCGTCGTCCCAGCTGCGCCAGAGGGAGCGGATGCCGTCGAGCCATTCGGTCGCGCGGTCGTAGGCGGCGTCGTGCCCGAGCGGCGGTGCATCGGAGAAGTGCCGCGCGCTGCCGGTGTCGGTGACGACGTTGAGGCCGAGACGGTGCCCGCTCAGGTGCTGCAGCGTCGAGAACTGGCGAGCCGAGGTGAACGGCAGGGATGCTGCTGGGTTCACGGTCGGCACGACGCCGAGGTGCGTCGTTGCCTGGAAGAGATACGGCGCGAGCAGCAGCGGGTCGTGCTTGGGGCCGCCGAAGGCATGCCGGACTCGCAGGTCGATCGTCTCCGGCGAGCCGAGCGAGGGGCTGTCCTCGATGATGACGAGATCGAAGCCCGCCTGCTCGAGCGTTCGGGCTGCCTCCTGGTAGATCTCGGGCCTGGTCCAGTCGTAGTCCCAGTCGAGCGACGGATAGCCCCAGCCCTGAGGTCCGAAGCCGCGTGCGAGGAACCAGCCGAAGTGCTGCGGCCGGCTCACGCGACGACCTCCTCGACCGCCTGCAGCACCTGGGCGAGATCGCCGATCAGGTCGTCGACGTCTTCGATCCCGATCGACAGGCGGAGCGTGCCGGGACGGATGCCGAGGATCGCGCGCTCCTCGTCAGAGCGCAGGGCGTGGCTGGTCGTGCCAGGGTGCAGCACGAGTGAACGCACGTCGCCGATGTGCGTCATGTGCGTGAACACCTGCACTCCCTCGACGAAGCGCCGCGCTGCGGGCAGCCCGTCGCGCAGCGTGAAGGTGAAGATCGATCCGGAGCCGCCGCCGAGGTAGCGCTGCGCCTTGGCATGATCCGGGTGCGAAGGCAGGCCGACGTAGTCCACGCCCTCGACCGCCTCCTGGCTCTCCAGCCAGCGCGCGATCTCGAGCGCATTGCGCGACTGGCGCTCGACGCGCAGGCCGAGGGTCTCGGTGCCCTGCCCGATCAGGAAGGCGTTCAGCGGCGAGGGCGATGCGCCGAACCGCGGCGCGACGGATTCGCGGGCGTAGGCGATGCGGGCGTTGCCGCCGTGGCGCGATGCAACGCTGGGCTGGCCGCCGCGTCCGGGGAGCACGAGATGCGGGGCGTTGTGACCGGCGCGCGCGGCGTCGAAGCGCCCGTCGTCGATCAGGACGCCCCCCAGCACCGAGCCGTGACCGGCGAGGAACTTCGAGGCAGAGTGGACGACGATCGCCGCACCGTGCTCGATCGGGCGAACCAGATAGGGCGTGGCGAGCGTGTTGTCGACGATCAGCGGGATCGCGGCCTCGTCTGCGACGGCGCTGATCGCCGCGATGTCGAGGATGTCGTTGCGGGCGTTCGCGATCGACTCGCCGAACAGCGCGCGGGTGTTGGGACGGATCTCGGCGCGCCAGGCCTCGGGATCGGCGATGTCGTCGACGAACGTCGCCTCGATGCCGAGCCGAGCCAGGTTGTCGAGCAGGAGTCCGCGCGTGCCCTCGTAGATGTGCGTCGAGCTGACGATGTGATCGCCGGCTCCGGCGACCGTGAGGAACGCGGTCACGACGGCGGCCTGACCGCTGGCGACCAGCACAGCATCCGCACCCGACTCGAGTGCGGCGAGCTGGCGCTCGACGGCGCGGACGGTGGGGTTGCCGGTGCGCGTGTACCCGAAGCCGGTGCCGGTGCCGAAGTGATCGGCGGCATGGTCGAAGTCCTCGAACTCGAACCCCGCGGTCAGATAGATCGGGGTGGCGCGCGCCGCGGCCGTCTCGCGGACCCGCCCGGCGTGGACAGCCCGGGTGACGAAGCGCGTGGAATCGACGGTCATGCGGTGCCTCTCGATCGATCGGGTGAACAGTAGAGTGTCACGTCGCGTCATGACCCGCCGAAGCGGTGGTAATCTGACGACATGCGGATCGTGCTCCTTCTTAGCGGCCGCGACGAGATCTCGTTCTGAGCCCCTCCTCGTCGCGGAGTCCATCGTGGGCCGAACCGCCATCCTCAGGAGACACGCAATGAACACCCCCGCATCCGGTGCCGATTCCGCTCGCCCCCGCACGCTCGCCGAGAAGGTCTGGGACGACCACCTCGTCGTGAAGGGCGAGAACGGCGAGCCGGACCTCATCTACATCGACCTCCACCTCGTCCACGAGGTGACCAGTCCGCAGGCCTTCGACGGCCTCCGCAGCGAGAACCGTCCGCTGCGTCGCCTGGACCTGACGATCGCAACCGAGGACCACAACACCCCGACGCTCGAGATCCACAAGCCGATCGCCGACCTCACCAGCCGGACGCAGATCGAGGCGCTGCGACGCAACGCTGCCGAGTTCGGTGTGCGACTGCACTCGCTGGGCGATGCGGAGCAGGGCATCGTCCACGTCGTCGGCCCGCAGCTCGGACTCACCATGCCCGGCATCACAGTGGTGTGCGGCGACTCGCACACCTCGACGCACGGAGCGTTCGGCGCCATGGCCTTCGGCATCGGCACGAGCGAGGTCGAGCACGTCATGGCGACCCAGACGCTTTCGCTGAAGCCGTTCAAGACGATGGCGATCACCGTCGACGGCACGCTTCGTCCCGGTGTCACCGCGAAGGACATCATCCTTGCCGTGATCGCCAAGATCACCACCGGCGGCGGACAGGGCTACGTGCTGGAGTTCCGCGGCAGCGCGATCCGTGCGCTGTCGATGGAGGGCCGCATGACGATCTGCAACATGTCGATCGAGGCCGGCGCACGCGCCGGCATGGTCGCACCCGACGAGACGACCTTCGAGTACCTGAAGGGCCGCCCGCACGCGCCCAAGGGACAGGACTGGGACGACGCCGTCGCCTACTGGCGCACGCTGCCCACCGACGAGGGCGCGACGTTCGACGCCGAGGTCTTCATCGACGCCGACGAGCTCGAGCCGTTCGTCACCTGGGGCACGAACCCCGGCCAGGGCAGCTCCCTGTCGTCCTCGGTGCCGAACCCGGTCGAGATCGCCGACCCGAACGAGCGGGCCGCCGCCGAGCGCGCGCTCGAGTACATGGACCTCACGCCGGGCACCCCGCTCAAGGAGGTGCCGGTGGACGCGGTGTTCATGGGCTCGTGCACGAACAGCCGCATCGAGGACCTGCGCGCCTTCGCATCGATCATCCAGGGCAAGCAGAAGGCCGACGGCGTGCGAGTCATGGTCGTTCCCGGCTCGGCGCGGGTGCGTCTCGAGGCCGAGGCAGAGGGTCTCGACAAGATCATCACCGACTTCGGCGCCGAATGGCGCTTCGCCGGCTGCTCGATGTGTCTCGGCATGAACCCCGATCAGCTCGCACCGGGGGAGCGCTGCGCCTCGACGTCGAACCGGAACTTCGAAGGCCGCCAGGGCAAGGGCGGACGAACGCACCTGGTCTCACCGCTCGTCGCCGCGGCGACCGCCATCCGCGGCACGCTGTCGAGTCCGAGCGACCTGCTGATCGAGGAAGAGGTCTGATCATGGAGAAGTTCGTCACCCACACCGGCATCGCAGCGCCGCTGAAGCGCTCCAACGTCGACACCGACCAGATCATCCCCGCCGTGTTCCTGAAGCGCGTCACCAAGACGGGCTTCGATGACGCGCTGTTCCACGGCTGGCGCCAGGACCCGGAGTTCGTGCTGAACCAGGCACCCTTCATCGGCGCGTCGGTGCTCGTCGCCGGCCCTGATTTCGGCACCGGGTCCAGCCGCGAGCACGCCGTCTGGGCGCTCCGCGACTTCGGATTCTCGGTCGTTCTGAGCCCCCGTTTCGCCGATATCTTCCGCGGGAACGCGGGGAAGCAGGGCCTGTTGGCCGCGACGATCTCGGAGGAGGATCTCGAGCGGATCTGGGCCGAGATCGACGCGGATCCCGGTACCAGCATCACGGTCGATCTCGAGGCGCGCACCGCCTCGATCGGCGACGTCCAGGCCGACATCGGGATCGACGATTACACTAGATGGCGGCTCCTCGAAGGGCTCGATGACATCGGGCTCACGCTGCGCAACGAAGACAAGATCGCGCAGTTCGAGGCCCGTCGCGAGTCGTGGCGGCCCCGCACTCTCCCCGTTCAGGACTAGGGGCAGGTCGGGGGTCAAGCGGGCGACCGCCCCGATATCAGTGAATGAAGTGAGGCTCCGAATGACGACACCCGTGCGCGATGCTCTTCCGGACGGAGCCCCCGCTCTCACCGGCGACGTCCTCGCCATCCGAGGAGGGCGCCCGCTGCGCGGACGTGTCGACGTCAAGGGTGCGAAGAACCTCGCCACCAAGGCGATGGTGGCCTCGCTGCTCGGCGAGACGGTGAGCACCCTGCGGGATGTCCCCGCGATCAGCGACGTCGCCGTGGTGCGCTCACTGCTCGAGGTGCACGGCGTCCGCGTCTCCGAGGGTGACGAGCCCGGTTCGCTGGTGTTCGACCCGAGCGACGTCGAGTCCGCCCACTTCGAGGAGATCGACGCGCACGCCGGTGCCTCGCGCATCCCGATCCTGTTCTGCGGCCCGCTGCTGCACCGTCTCGGTCAGGCGTTCATCCCCGACCTCGGCGGATGCCGCATCGGCGACCGCCCGATCGACTTCCACCTCGACGCGCTGCGCAAGTTCGGCGCCGTCGTCGAGAAGCTGCCCAGCGGCATCCGTCTCTCCACGGGCGGCACCCGCCTGCACGGCGCGAACATCCACCTCCCGTACCCGAGCGTCGGCGCCACCGAGCAGGTGCTGCTCACGGCCGTCCGCGCCGAAGGCGTGACCGAGCTCCGCAACGCGGCCATCGAGCCGGAGATCATGGATCTCATCGCCGTGCTGCAGAAGATGGGCGCCATCATCTCGTACGAGCCCAACCGGGTCATCGTTATCGAGGGCGTCGAGAAGCTCCGCGGGTACGATCACCGGTCGATCTTCGACCGCAACGAGGCAGCGTCCTGGGCATCCGCCGCGCTGGCGACCGACGGCGAGATCTTCGTCGGCGGCGCCAAGCAGCAGGAGATGCTGACGTTCCTCAACGTCTTCCGCAAGGCGGGCGGCTGGTTCGACATCCAGGAGGACGGCATCCTCTTCCGGCGCGACGGCGAGCTCAAGCCCGTCGTGATCGAGACCGACGTGCACCCCGGCTTCATGACCGACTGGCAGCAGCCTCTCGTGGTCGCCCTCACGCAGGCGAACGGGCGCTCCGTCGTGCATGAGACCGTGTACGAGAACCGGCTCGGATTCACCGACGCCCTCGTGAAGATGGGCGCCGACATCGTCGTGCACCCGCGCGGACTCCAGGACGGACCGCGTCGCGTCCCGCGCCGCGATCTCGAGCAGGCTGCCGTGATCACAGGTCCCACGCCGCTGCACGGCGCCGAGATCATCGTTCCTGATCTGCGCGGCGGATACAGCCACGTGATCGCCGCACTGACGGCATCCGGCGAATCCACGGTCTCCGGCGTCGACATCCTCAGCCGTGGATACGAGAAGTTCCTCGCCAAGCTCGATGCGGTCGGCGCCGACTTCGACGTCATCCGGTGACCCGCATGGGTGCCCGATCCGCCGAGGTCACCCGACCGAGCCTGTTCTGGCCGGTCGCGGTGGTGGTGATCCCGTTGGTGTCGCTGCTCGCGAAGATCCGAGTGGTCGGCGCGGAGAAGCTGCCGCGTGACGGCTCATTCGTGCTCGCGCCGAACCACTACTCGGAGTTCGATCCGCTGATCGTGGCCGTCGCCGTGTGGCGAGCCGGCCGCGCTCCGCGGTTCATGGCCAAGGAGAGTCTGTTCCGCATCCCGGTGCTCGGATGGATCATGCGCCGTACCGGCATGATCCCGGTGGCTCGCACCTCATCGGCCACTGCGGCGAAGCAGACCATGAAGCAGTCGGCCGAGCTCGTCGAACACGGCCGCGGCGTCATCGTCTACCCGGAGGGCACGCTGACGCGCGACCCCGAGCTGTGGCCGATGCGCGGCAAGTCCGGTGCGGTGCGTCTCGCGCTCGCTGACGGCATCCCGCTGATCCCGATGGCCCAGTGGGGGACGCAGGAGATCATGGGCCGCTACCAGAAGGGGCTGCGCCTGTGGCCGCTGCGCAAGCCGGTCCGCGTCCTGATCGGCGACCCGATCGACGTCTCCGACCTGCGCGGACGCGCGGGGGAGCAGGCGGCGCTGAACGAGGCGACCACCCGTCTGATGAACGCCATCACGGTGCTGCTCGAGCATCTCCGCGACGAGAAGGCGCCGGCCGAACGCTGGAACCCCACGACCCACGGCCAGAAGGAGACGGGTCGTCTTGACTCCTAAGAAGAGCGTGCAGACGGGTCCGAGAGCAACCGTCATCGGCTCCGGCAGCTGGGGCACCACCTTCGGCAAGATCCTCGCCGACGGCGGCGCCCAGGTCACGATGTGGGCCCGCCGAGCCGAGCTCGCACACGAGATCGACGAGGCGAAGCGCAACTCCAGGTATCTGCCGGGCATCAACCTGCCGCGATCGATGGCCGCGACGCACGAGCTCGCCACGGCGCTCGACGGCGCCGAGCAGGTGTACCTCTCGGTGCCGAGCCAGTCGCTGCGCGAGAACCTCAAGGCGCTCCGCCCGCTGCTCGCCGACAGCGACGCGAAGATCGTCAGCCTGATGAAGGGTGTCGAGCGCGGCACCGGACTGCGCATGAGCCAGGTGATCCAGCAGGAGCTCCGCTGCGACCCAGACCGCATCGCGGTGGCATCAGGTCCGAACCTCGCGCTCGAGATCGCGCGCGAGCAGCCGACGGCCGCCGTGATCTCCTCGCGCAGCCAGGAGACGGCAGAGATCGTCGCCAGGGCTGCTCGGAACAGCTACTTCCGCACCTTCGTGAACACCGACGTGATCGGCACGGAGTTCGGCGGCGTGCTGAAGAACCTGATCGCGGTGGCGATCGGCATCGTGGACGGCGTCGGCTACGGCGAGAACACGAAGGCATCGATCATCACGCGAGGACTCGTGGAGATGACGGATTTCGCGGTCGCGAACGGCGCACATCCGGAGACGCTCCAGGGACTGGCCGGGCTCGGCGACCTGATCGCGACCTGCCAGTCCCCGCTGAGCCGCAACAACACCGCAGGGCGGCTGCTCGGACAGGGCTACAGCTTCCAGGACGTCGTGAAGCAGATGCAGCAGACCGCGGAGGGACTCGCGTCCGTCGCACCGGTGCTGCAGCTCGCGCGCGAGTCCGAAGTGGACATGCCGATCGTCGAGCAGGTGAAGATGGTGCTCGATGGCAAGATGGATCCCCGTGACATCGCCCCCCACCTGACGACGGACGACGACACCCCGCAAGGGGAGAGGACCAACCATGGACAAGCAGACGGTGGTGGTGCTCTTCGGAGGGCGCTCCAGCGAGCATTCGATCAGTTCCGCAACGGCGGGGGGCGTGCTGGGCGCGATTGACCGCGACCGCTACGCCGTGATCCCGGTCGGGATCACTCGCGAAGGGGCGTTCGTCCTCGAGGACGACGACCCGGCGAAGTTCCCGCTGGATGCCGAGCATCTGCCGGAGGTCGTCGACAACGGCAGCCGGGTGCGCTGGCCGGAGCCCGGCGGCGACCGCACACTGCGCATCGTGCACACCGACGGTTCGGTCGAGGACCTCGGCGAGATCGACGTCGTGCTGCCGATCCTGCACGGCACGCACGGCGAGGACGGCACGATCCAGGGCTACTTCGACACGCTCGAGGTGCCGTACGCCGGCGGCGGCGTGCTCGATTCCGCACTCTGCATGGACAAGCACTTCATGAAGATCGCCCTTCAAGCCGCCGGCCTGGCGGTCGCCCCGTGGGTGACGGTTCGGCGGCGGCAGTGGGATGCGGATGCCGCAGCCGTTCAGGACTCCGTGGCCGAGCTCGGTCTGCCGCTGTTCGTCAAGCCGGCTCGAGCCGGCTCGAGCGTCGGCGTCTCGAAGGTGGATGCGCTCGACGAACTGGACGCAGCCCTCGCCATCGCCTTCGCGGAGGACGAGAAGGTGCTGATCGAGACCGGTGTGACCGGTCGCGAGATCGAGGTCGCGATCCTCGAGAGCGCCGAGGGCACCCGCGCTTCGCTCCCAGGAGAGATCGTGCTGACCGCGCGCGGCTTCTACGACTTCGAGGGCAAGTACCTCGGCGGTGACGGCGTCGACGTCGTCTGCCCTGCCGAGGTCAGCCAGGAGGAGCTCGCCGCGATCCAGGACGCAGGCGTTCGGGCCTTCGACGCGGTCGACGGGCGCGGCCTCGCGCGGGTCGACATGTTCCTGACACCGGACGGCGGTCTCGTCGTCAACGAGCTGAACACGATGCCGGGGTTCACACCGATCTCGATGTTCCCGAAGTGCTGGGTCGCATCCGGCCTCAGCTACGGCGACCTGATCTCGGAGCTGATCGAGGCGGGTCTGCGGCGCTGAGGGTCAGCCGTCCGGGTTCCCCACGGCGTTCAGCCGACGGGGAACTCGACGCGCTCCGTGCACTTCGCAGTCGCGGGGGAGAGCCCGGACTGGATGCTCTTGGAGAGCTTGTCGACGACCGTCCCGAAGTCGATCTCCTCGCCGCGCTTGATGGTGATCTCGACCGCGGGGTCCCGACCATAGCTCACGAGACGCTGCCTGGTGTCCTCCTGGTCGAGCACGAGCCAGTCGATGCCGCCGAGCGTGGTGCAGACCAGCGCGGACGGAGCAGGCGGCTCGACGCCGCACCGGAGCACGATCGTCGGGTCGCCCCAGGCACCGGTGGCCTGGGCATCGGTCCACACGCGGTCGAAGCCGCCGACGTTCTCGGGGAGCAGCACGGAGACCGCGGCGCACACCGGATTGTTCGCGTCGGCTGCTGGTTCGAGATGCACCGTGGTCGAGCAGCCGGAGAGGAACGCGACCGCGGTCAGCGCAACACCGACGGCTGCGAGACGGTGAAGACGGGACATGCTTCCAGGCTACCTTTGACAGCATGTCCTCCCGACCCGAAGTCGATGATCCGCGCCTCGGCGATCTCTCCGAAGGCGCCATCCTGCACGCGATCCTGTCTCGGACGGCACCGGCGACGCACACGCTGATCGGCCCAGGCGATGATGCGGCCGTGATCGCCGCTCCGTCCGGTACGGTCGTCGCGACGACCGACACCCTCGTGCACGGCCCTGATTTCCGCCTCGCGTGGACGAACGGCTACGACCTCGGCTGGAAGGCGGCCGCGGTGAACCTCGCCGATGTCGCTGCGATGGGTGCGACCCCGACCGCGCTGCTGGTCGCCCTCGCGATCCCACGCGATCTGCGGCTGTCGTTCGTCGAGCGGCTGGCGGACGGCTTCCGTGACGCCTGCGATGCCCTCGCGCCGGGGTGCGCGGTCGTCGGCGGCGATCTGACCACGTCCGACATGCTCACGGTCGCCGTGACGGCGCTGGGCGATCTGGGCGGACGACGTGCGGTGACCCGCGCCGGCGCGCGTCCCGGCGACGTGGTCGCGGTGGCGGGGGAGCTCGGGCATGCCGCGCGCGGACTCGGCATCCTCTTCGGCCGCTTCACCGAAGACGGCGTGCCGGTGGCGGTCGACGCATCGAAGCTCGGACCAGGAGAGCGCGGTGCAGTGGATGCCCAGCTGCGGCCGTCGCCCCCGATCGGTCTCGGCCCGGTCGCATCGACGGCCGGTGCGACGGCGATGATGGACGTCTCCGATGGCCTGGCACTCGACGCCGGACGCATGGCCGAGGCTTCGCGGATCACGATCGCCCTCGACAGCGCCTCGCTGGGCGCCGACCCGGCTGGTGCGCTGGCCGGTGGCGAGGACCACGCGTTGCTCGCCACCTTCCCTGAGGGGATCCTGCCCCCGGGCTTCCGCGTGATCGGCGAGGTGCGCGAACAGGGACCTGAGGCGCTGGTCTGCGACGACCAGCCGGTCGATGTGAGCGGCTGGGATCCCTACCGCGACTGGGACTCGGCGTCCGGCTGAGTCGCGTCGTCGATCCTCGCCGGGGTCGCCCACCACAGCGTCGTGTCGCCGTAGCTCTTCTCTCGGATCAGATCGAGGCCGGCCGATGCCAGGTCGGGGGCGGTCGACCGCTTCGCGCGTTCCACCACGACGAGCGCGTCGGGTGAGAGCAGGGGTGCGAGCAGCAGCAGGTCGCCGTCCATCGCTGCATCCTCGAGGTCATACGGCGGATCGGTGAAGACGAGATCGAACGGGCCGCTCGCGCGCTGCAGGTACTGGCGTACCGCGCTCTCGTGCACTCGCGCGGTCGGCAGATTCCCTGCATGCGCCACGGTCGCGGCATTCCGACGGATCACTGCAGCGGCGGCGCGACCGCTCTCGACGAGTTCGACGCTCGATGCGCCCCGGCTGAGCGACTCGAGGCCGAGTGCTCCCGAGCCCGCGTAGAGATCGAGCACCCGCGCGCCGTTGATGGCATCTGCGGCGTCCAGCGCGCCGAACAGGGATTCGCGCACGCGGTCGCTGGTGGGCCTGGTGCCGACGTTCGGGACGTCGAGTCTGGCGCCGCCGGCGCTGCCGGAGATGATCCTGGTCACCCGAACACGATACCGACCCCGAGCGGATCGGGGTGTCCGCGGCGTTCTCTAGACTCGGAGCATGTCGCTCACGCTCGATTCGTCGCTGGAGGAGGCCCTCGGCACGGCCCCCGCCAAGACCCTCGATCGTGCGTTCGGCATGAGCTCGGTCGGCGATCTGCTCGCGCACTACCCCCGCCGCTACGCCGATCCGGGCGAGCTCACCCCGATCCGCGATCTGCCGATCGGCGAGACCGTCACGATCGTCGCCGAGGTGCTGTCGTCGAGCTTCCGGCGCATGCGCAACCGGCCGGGCGCGATGGTCGAGGTGATCATCGGAGACGGCATCGGGCGGATGTCGCTGACGTTCTTCGCGAAGAACGTCGGCGCGGCAGAGTGGCGAGCGAAAGACCTCGCAGTCGGCCGCCGAGGTGTGTTCTCCGGCAAGGTCGGCATGTTCAACAACACCACGCAGTTCTCGCACCCCGAGTACGAGCTGTTCGACGATGAGGACGCAGCGCGGCGCCGCGCCGATGCCCGTGCTGCCGTGCCGATCCCGATCTATCCGGCCACCTCCACGCTGCAGACCTGGCAGATCGCGCGACTCATCGGCCGAGTGCTCGACGATCTCGCAGAGGTCCCCGATCCGGTGCCTGAGTCCGTCCGGGTGCAGGAGGAGCTGCTGACCGCACCGGAGGCGCTGGAGCTGATCCACCGCCCTCGGACGAAGAACGACATCGATCCGGCCGTCCGCACGCTCCGCATGCACGAAGCGCTCACCCTCCAGACTGCGCTGCTGCAGCAGCGGGCTGCCGTGCGCGCGCTGTCGGCCACAGCACGCAGCGCAGCACCCGGCGGGCTGCTGGAGCGCTTCGACGCGACGCTGCCGTACACGCTCACGCCCGACCAGCAGACGGTCGGCGCGCAGATCGCGGAAGACCTCGTCGGCACGTGGCCGATGAACCGGCTGGTGCAGGGCGAGGTCGGTTCCGGGAAGACACTCGTCGCGCTGCGGGCCATGCTGCAGGTCGCCGAGAGCGGGGGGCAGGCGGCGCTGATCGCGCCGACCGAGGTGCTCGCCGGGCAGCACCTGCGCTCGATCGCGAAGATGCTCGGCCCGCAGCTGGCGCCGCTGGTGATGCCGACGCTCCTCACCGGTCAGATGCCGGCCGCTGAGCGTCGCAAGGCCGCACTGCGGGTGGCCTCTGGACAGGCGCTGATCGTCGTCGGCACGCACGCGCTGCTGGGGGAGAAGACCACGTTCGCCGACCTCGGCCTGGTCGTCGTCGACGAGCAGCACCGGTTCGGCGTCGAGCAGCGTGAGGCGCTGCGTGCCAAGGGCTCGAGCCCGCACGCTCTGGTCCTCACGGCCACGCCGATCCCTCGGACCGTCGCGATGACCGACTTCGGCGACCTCGACACGTCGGTGATCCGCACCATGCCCGCCGGGCGCGCCGGGATCGAGTCGTTCGTGGCGCCGCTGGCGGAGCACCCCGGGTGGTTCAACCGCGTGTGGGAGCGCGCGGCCGAGGAGATCGCGCAGGGGCGACAGGTGTTCGCGGTGTGCGCAGCGATCGACACGACCAAGAAGCCCGCCGAGCAGGCAGAGCCTGCGGTGCCGGTGGTCGTCCCTGAGGGAGCCAGCGGACCGCGGTGGGGCGTCGTGCAGCTCGATGAGGTGCTCGCGACGCACCCGAAGCTCGGTGGTGTTCGCAGAGCCGTACTGCACGGACGCATGCCATCGGACGAGAAGGATGCCGTGATGCAGGCCTTCGCCCGCGGAGAGATCGACCTGCTGGTCGCCACGACCGTGATCGAGGTCGGGGTCGATGTGCCGAATGCCTCCACGATGATCGTGCTCGACGCCGACCGCTTCGGCGTCTCCCAACTCCATCAGCTGCGCGGTCGCGTCGGCCGCGGCGGCGTGCCCGGTCTGTGCCTGCTGGTCACCGAGGCGGAGGTCGACTCGCTCGCCAGGGATCGCGTCGAGGCGGTCGCCGCGACGCTCGACGGCTTCGCACTGGCCGAGGTCGACCTCGAACTCCGTGGTGAGGGTGACGTGCTCGGCGCTGCGCAGGCAGGCGTGCGCTCCTCGCTCAAGCTGTTGCGCGTCGTGAAGGACGCTGGGCTGATCGCCGCCGCCCGGGGCATCGCCGAGCGGATTCTCGACGCCGATCCGGAACTCGCGCGGCATGACGGTCTCCGGGAGGTCATCCGCCGCCGCGTCAGCGACGAGGATCGTGCTGCACTCGCGAAGAATTGACGCTCCGTGACGGACTCGGCGTCCGGATATCGGGTGTGCCCTAGGCTGGTGGCATGAGCAGCCGGATCGCCGTCGTCCCGGGTTCCTTCGATCCGCCGACGTTGGGTCATCTCGATGTGATCCGACGAGCAGCCGGTCTCTTCGACGAGTTGCACGTGCTGGTGGTGCACAACCCCGGCAAGGAAGCGATGCTGCCGATCGCGCATCGTCTCGAGCTGCTCGAGCGCTCGATCGAAGATGATGGGATGACCGGGAACATCGTGATCGGATCGTGGAGCATGGGACTGCTCGTCGACTACGCGCGAGACGTGAACGCCGGGGTCCTCGTGAAGGGCATCCGCTCGCAGATCGACGTGGCCTACGAGTCACCGATGGCGATCGTGAACCGACACCTCGCCGGCATCGAGACCGTGTTCCTGCTGCCGGACCCATCCCACGCGATGGTGTCGAGCTCGCTCGTCCGACAGGTCGCCTCCCTCGGGGGAGATGTGTCGCCGTTCGTCCCTCCCGCTGTGGCGGCCTTCCTCGACACCGGTGCACGCGGCATCTGAGCGCGGACACTCCTGAGGCCCTGTCCAGGGTGAGCCGGTAGCATGGAGAGGTGCGCTCCCGACTGAACGGCCCTTTCATTCTCCCCGTCCGCGACATCGTCCGACGTCCGGGTGAGATGCGCGAACACGAGTTCTCCGTGGCCCTGAAAGAAGCGTGGGGCGAGGGCATCGTCGCGATCGAAGCAGGCAGCGACATCGATCTCGATGTGCGTCTGGAGTCGGTCCACGAGGGCATTCTCGTGTCCGGAAACGCCGAGGCGGAGTACGTCGGCGTGTGCGGAAGATGCCTGATCGACATCACTCGGCCCGTCGAAGTCGAGTTCCAGGAGCTTTTCGCGTATCCTGGTGAGGAAGAAACTGACTTCGAGGTTCAAGACGAC
>Ga0160430_100095_pt1 | contig 76225 bp, 74 predicted proteins | sample HID1971I_E0MG_FD_108274 | JGI IMG/M metagenome (GOLD analysis project Ga0160430, IMG submission 108274) | Enriched millipede-associated microbial communities from UW Madison campus, WI, USA - HID1971I_E0 MG | ecosystem: Host-associated > Arthropoda: Insects > Digestive system > Unclassified ...
AAGCTTCTTCGCGACCTTGGTGTCAGCCTTCGAGAGCACCTGGTCCTGGTTCAGACGACGGGTGCGACGGCTCGACTTGTGCTCGAGGTTGTGGCGCATCCCGGCCTGCTGCTTCTTCAGCTTGCCGCTGCCGGTGATCTTGAAGCGCTTCTTCGCACCCGAGTGGGTCTTCTGCTTCGGCATCTTCTCTTCCTTCGTATTGCGCCTTTTCAGGCGACGTTGTCAACCCGCGGTGCGGGAGCTCTGGGGGGCGTTACTCCGCCGAAGCCTCGGCCGGGACATCCGCCTCGGTCTTCGCCTCGCGGGCAGCCTGCTTGTTCGCTGCGCGCTGCGCGTCGCGGACGGCGTTCTGCTCCTGCTTGGCCTCGGACTTGCTCTTCAGCGGAGCCACGATCATGACCATGTTGCGGCCGTCGATGGTCGGGTTCGACTCGACCGTTCCGAGCTCGGCGACGTCCTCCGCGAACTTGCGGAGGAGGCGCACACCCTGCTCGGGGCGAGACTGCTCGCGACCGCGGAACAGGATCATCGCCTTGACCTTGTCGCCGGACTTGAGGAAGCCCTCGGCGCGCTTGAGCTTGGTGATGTAGTCGTGCGCCTCGATCTTCAGACGGAAGCGGACTTCCTTGAGGATGGTGTTCGCCTGGTTGCGGCGAGCTTCCTTCTCCTTCTGGGCGGCCTCGTACTTGAACTTGCCGTAGTCCATGATCTTGACCACGGGCGGCTTCGAGTTGGGGGCCACCTCGACGAGATCGAGGTCGGCTTCCTGTGCCAGGCGCAGTGCCGCCTCGATGCGGACAACACCGATCTGCTCACCCGCGGGGCCGACGAGGCGGACCTCGGGGACGCGGATGCGCTCATTGGTACGGGGATCGCTGATGCGGAACTCCTTAGACGATGTGATTCGGCCACCGCGATGCGAGGTGCATCCCGGGCGAAATCGGAGTCGTCTCCCCACCCACCGGCATTCAGACGCCGGCTCTGCACCCTGCCTGCCGGCCCAGTCGTGCGGACGGAACCAGTGGAGTGCAAGACCCGGTAGCCTTGAACGGCAAGCGCGGGTGGGAAGTGAATCCTCTTTCGTTCCAGAGCATGACGCTCCGGAGCCCGCCAAAGTCTAACAGAAAGCAAGGCGAAGTGACGACTCCGGGCCAGCACGAGGCAGACCACGACCGCGAACAGCGTTGGGCGCGACAGGAGGAGGCCGCGTCTTCCGCCACCCGCGACATCGCGGACGTCCCCGCCGTCGAGGTCATCACGACCGCCGCCGTGCACCTGATGAGCGCCGCTGCCGTGAAGCTCGGCCTCGCCGACGACCCGGATGCCGCAGCGCAGCTCGACCTCGACGAGGCACGCAAGCTGATCAACTCGCTCGCAGGGCTCATCACGGCCGGGGCCCCCGAGATCAGCGACATGCACGCTCGCTCGCTGCGCGACGGTCTCCGCTCGCTGCAGCTCGCGTTCCGCGAAGCATCCGTCATCCCCGACCCGATCGGCAAGGGGCCCGGCGAGAAGTGGACAGGGCCGGTCAACTAGTCGCTGCGGTGAGCTCGCCGCAGCAGCGCTCGGTCAGGCGCTGCGGCGGAGCTTCACGGTGAGTGAGTCGGCGAGCACAGCGATGCGGTCGTCGGCGGCCCAGCGCTGAGCGAGGCGCGACAGCACGGCGTCGAGGACCTCGCGCTCGAGGCCGTCGACGAGTTCGAGCACCACGACCAGTTCGGGGCCGCGCAGGCGCGCATCTGGATCGCCAGGGGCGACGGCGACGTCGATCACGGCGAGCTCGTGCGCGACGCTCTCCTGCAGTGCGCCGAACACCTCGGGCGAGAGGAAACTCGGCTCCCACGCATGCCCCTGGGCAATCGCCCAGACGGCAGGCCGACGGATGACAAACTCGGTGTCCGACGTCGGGTCGAGCACGATCAGGTCGGTCTCCTCAGCGGATGCAGCGAGGGCCGCGCGGACCGCCTCGACCGGGATCGGACGCGCCGTGGCATCCCACCGGGTCATCGCCTCGACCGAGGAGAAGACCGGTTGCACACGACGACCGTCAGGCGCTGCGACCGACACGATCGACAGCTCCTGTGTCTTGTCCACGGCGAGACCACTGGGCGCGACCCCTTCCTCGCCCTTCTCCGCGATCAGCGGGATGAGCACTCGCGCGCTGCGGAAGGCATCGACGACCTCGGCCTGACTGCCCTCACCCGCGCGGAAGCGCAGCAACGCAGCGAGCAGCACCGGGTCGGCTGCACCGTCGTCCCCGGCGTGCGGATTCGACTCGAAGCTGCGGCCCTCCCAGGGAACGCCCGCAGAGTCGCCGTGACCGGCGGCCGCAGGATCGTGGTCGGCGTGACCGTGATCCCCATGGCCGCACGAGTCGTCAGTCGTCGCCGGCGACATCCAGCGCCTCGGCCAGCGTGAACGCACCGGCATACAGGGCCTTGCCGACGATGGCGCCCTCGATGCCCAGCGGCACGAGCTCGCGCAGCGCGGCGATGTCGTCCAGGCTCGAGATCCCACCGGAGGCGACGACCGGCTTCGGGGTTCGCGAGGCGACCTCGCGCAGCAGTTCGAGGTTCGGACCGCGCAGCGTGCCGTCCTTGGTGACGTCGGTCAGCACGTAGCGGCTGCAGCCGGCATCCTCGAGGCGCTCGAGGACCTCCCAGAGGTCCCCGCCCTCCTGGGTCCAGCCGCGGGCCGCGAGCGTCGTGCCGCGCACGTCGAGCCCGACCGCGATCGCCTCGCCGTAGCGTCCGATCACGTCGGCCGCCCACTCGGGGTTCTCCAGCGCGGCGGTGCCGAGGTTGATGCGCGCGGCGCCGCTCTCGAGCGCGGCCTCGAGCGACGCGTCATCGCGGATGCCGCCGGAGAGCTCCACGTTCACGTTGCGGTACTGCTTGATCACCTTGCGCAGGATCGGCGCGTTGCTGCCGCGACCGAAGGCTGCGTCGAGGTCGACGAGGTGGATCCACTTCGCGCCCTGCGCGACCCACTCCCCTGCGGCGTCCAGCGGGTCGCCGTAGTTCGTCTCGGTGCCGGCCTCACCCTGGGTGAGCCGCACCGCCTTGCCGCCGGCGACATCGACGGCCGGGAGAAGCGTGAGCGAGGGAGACTGCGCGAAGTCGTTCATGGGTTCCTAAGGTGAGGATTCAGATCAGCGGTCCGAGCACACCCGTCACGGACGCACGAGAACCGAGGGTATCGCGACCCAGGTCGCCCTCCAAATGCAGGAGAAACGCAAGAGAAATGCACGAGATAGGCTGAGGCATGATGTCCGGACCGCACGATGAAGTCACACCAGGCGCAGACGCGCGCAGGCGCAGCGATCAGCAGGCGCTCGTCGAGTCGGTCCCGCTGTTCCCCGACGACGTTCCCGCGGTCCCACCGCGGCCAGCAGCAACGGCCCCGCTGCCGGGTCAGCCGCCGTATCGTCGGACCCGCGCCGAGGCGCGCGAGGAGCGCGCTCAGGATGTCTCAGCACCGCCGCGTCCGACGCCGCCAGCGCCCGCCGCACCCGCCACGCCGAGGTCGGCACCGCCCGCGGGCTCTCCGTTCGAGGACTTCGAGACCGCGCCCACTGACACCGTGCCGCGTCCTCCCGCTGCGCGCCCGGCACCGACACCTGCGGCTCCAGTCGCGCCCGTCACTCCTGCGGACGCAGAGCCGACCGTGCCCGCTGCTCCAGCGCGCACTGCGCCAGCGGCGCCACCAGTCCCGGCACCACCGGCATCCGCGGCCCCAGTGGCGCAAGCGTCCCCTGCACCTGCGCCTGCACCTGCACCTGCACCTGCACCTGCACCTGCACCTGCGAATGTGATGCCCGCGTTCATCGAACCCGTGTCTCGACGCGAGCAGCGCGAGCGGCACTCGTTCCTGCAGACGGAGCGTCCGGAAGAGCCGGCACGTGAGGGCGCCCGTGGCACGTTGAATCGAATCGGCTTCCGCCTGCGCCCGTCCGCAGAGGAGCAGTCCGCTCGCGACGACGAGCTCGCCGTGAGCCAGCATTGGCCGGGCCCGCGCACGATCGCGGTCGTGAACGGCAAGGGCGGCGCCGGCAAGACACCGACGACGATCCTGCTCTCGGCGGTCTTCGCCCGCTACGGCGGCGCCGGTGTGCTCGCGTGGGACAACAACCAGACGCGTGGCACCCTCGGCTGGCGCACCGACACCGGAGCGCACGACCGCACCCTCCTCGAGCTGCTCCCGGAAGCGGGCAGGCTGCTCGGCACCGGTGCGCAGTCCGCCGACCTCGCGCACTTCATGCACCACCAGCCCCGGGAGAAGTACGACGTGCTGCGCTCGAAGCCGATCCGGCTCGCGCACGAGAACCGGCTGAGCCCGGAGGACGTCGACGCGATCCATTCTGTGGCTGCGAAGTTCTATCGGCTGATCATCATCGACTCCGGCAATGACGAATCCGACCCGATGTGGCTCCGGATGATCGACCAGGCGGATCAGCTCGTGATCGCGACGACCACCCGAGCCGATCATGCCGAAGCGGGCGCGCTCCTGATCGAGGCGCTCGAGGAGCGCGACGAACGATCAGCCCGGCTCGCCCAGCGGTCGGTCGCCGTGGTGTCGCAGGCCGACCCGAAGGCGACGGCCAGCGAGATCGAACACGTCATGGACGGCTACCGCTCGTTGTCGCGTGAGGTCGTGAGCGTGCCATTCGATCACGAGATGGTCGACGGACCACTCCGCTACGGCGCGCTCGGCAAGCGCACGCAGCGGGCCTGGCTGTCGGCAGCAGCAGCGGTCGCTCGCGGCTTCTGAGATTGGGGCGGTCCCGCCCGGATCAGAGGACGCGGTCAGCGGAGCGAGCCGATCCAGTTCCTCAGCAGCTGGATGCCGGCCTCTCCCGACTTCTCGGGGTGGAACTGCGTCGCCGACAGCGGACCGTTCTCAACCGCCGCGAGGAACGGGTCGCCGTACGTGGTCCAGGTCAGCGCGGGCTGTGGGAACGGCGGGATGACGTCGAGCTCCCACGACTGCGCGGCATAGGAGTGCACGAAGTAGAAGCGTTCGTCCTCGATGCCGCGGAACAGGACGCTGCCATCGCCGGGTTCCACCGTGTTCCAGCCCATGTGTGGCAGAACGGGGGCGTTGAGCTCTGTGACCGTTCCCGGCCACTCCCCCAGGCCCTCGGTGTCGAGACCGCGCTCGACCCCGTGCGAGAAGAGCACCTGCATCCCGACGCAGATTCCGAGCACGGGACGACCGCCTGCAAGCCGTCGGTCGATGATCTCGTCGCCGCCGTGCGCGTGCAGCGCCTCCCGGACAGCTGCGAACGCACCGACGCCAGGGACCAGCAGTCCGTCTGCCTCCTGCGCGACCTTCCGGTCACGCGTGAGCACGGCATCCGCGCCCGCCGCGACCAGCGCCTTCACTGCGGAGTGGACGTTGCCGGAGTCGTAGTCGAAGACCGCGACGGTGGGCGTGCGGGTCACAGTGCGCCCTTGGTCGACGGGATGCCGTCCACCAGCGGGTCGAGCGACTTCGCCTGACGGAACGCGCGAGCGAATGCCTTGTACTCGGCTTCAGCGATGTGGTGCGGGTCGCGGCCGCCGAACACGCGGACGTGCACGGTGAGCGCCGCGTTGAACGCGATCGCCTCGAAGGAGTGACGCACCAGCGATCCGGTGAAGTGACCGCCGATCAGGTGGTGCTCGAAGCCCGCGGGCTCTCCCTCGTGCACGAGATACGGGCGACCGGAGATGTCGACGACGGCCTGCGCGAGCGCCTCGTCCAGCGGGACGAGGGCATCGCCGTACCGCGAGATGCCGGCCTTGTCGCCCAGCGCCTCGAGGATCGCCTGTCCGAGCACGATCGAGACGTCCTCGACTGTGTGGTGGGCGTCGATGTGGGTGTCGCCGGAGGCCCGCACCGTGAGGTCGGTCAGCGAGTGCTTCGCGAATGCGGTGAGCATGTGGTCGAAGAACGGCACCGAGGTGTCGATGTGGCTCGCTCCGGTGCCGTCGAGGTTCAGCTCGAGTTCGACAGTGGACTCCGACGTGCTGCGCACTCGGCTGGCGGTGCGCGGGGTCAGGGCGAGAGTGCTCATGAGGCCGATTCTATCGAGGCGAGGGCGTCGAGGAACGCCGTCGTCTCGGCCTCGGTGCCGGCGGTCACGCGCAGGTGGCCGGGGATGCCGACATCGCGGATCAGCACGCCACGGTCGTAGAGCCGTTGCCAGGTCGCCTTCGGATCGGCGACGCCCCCGAACAGGACGAAGTTCGACCACGACTCGTGCGGGGTGTAGCCGAGCGCCTCGAGGGTCGCGGTGATGCGGTCGCGCTGCTCGACGATCTCGTCGACCATGCCGAGCATGACGTCGGCGTTGCGCAGTGCCGCGACCGCGGCGGCCTGTGTGAGGGCGCTCAGGTGATACGGCAGGCGGACCAGTCGCAGCGCATCGATGAAGCCGGCGTCAGCGGCGAGATAGCCGACACGGGCACCCGCGAACGCGAACGCCTTGCTCATGGTGCGCGAGACCGCGAGGCGCGGGCGCCCCTCGAGCAACGACAGCGCCGATGGCGCCTCGCGAGGCGCGAACTCCCAGTACGCCTCGTCGACGACCACGATGCCACGAGCGGCCTCATACACGGCTTCGATCACGTCGAGGCCCAGCGGCGTGCCCGTCGGGTTGTTCGGCGAGCAGAGCAGAATGACGTCGGGGTCGAGCTCGCGCACCTGCGCTGCGGCCTCGTCAGGCGTGATCGTGTAGTCGGGCTGGCGGACGCCAGGCACCCACCGTGCTCCCGTCCCCTGCGCGATGAGCGGGTACATGGAATACGTCGGTGCGAAGCCGAACGCGGTGCGGCCTGGACCGCCGAAGGCCTGCAGGATGTGCTGCAGGACTTCATTGGAGCCGTTGCCCGCCCAGATCTGGTCGGCCTGCAGTCCATGTCCGAGGTAGTCCGCGAAGCCTTCGCGGAGCGCAGTGAACTCCCGATCCGGATACCGGTTCACGTCGCGGATCGCGACGGCGATCTCGTCGAGGATGTCGCTGGCAACCTCGTCGGGGATCGGATGGGTGTTCTCGTTGACGTTCAGTGCGATCGGCAGCGGGGCCTGGGGAGCGCCGTACGGGGTCAACCCGCGGAGATCGTCACGAAGCGGCAGATCATCGAGTGAGGCAGTCACCCTTCCCATGCTAGAACGCTTGGGGTGAGTGCGGACAATCGTGACGCTCGGAGAAGAGCTCAGCCCTCGTACTGCGACGGGATCGCGAGCTCCTGGCCGATCTGCAGCTCGCCGGTGGGCAGCAGGTTCAGGCGGGTGATCTCGCCGATGACGTCGCGCGGGTCGGCCGCAGGAGCGATCTCGCTCGCGATCGACCAGAGCGTGTCGCCCGGCATCACGGTGACGGTCGAGAAGGTCACCGTGCCGGCATCCTCACCGGAAGCGAGGGCGCTGCCACCGCTGATCGCCGCGAAGGCAATGCCGAACGCGAGCGGCAGCGCTGCGAGTGCGAGCAGCACGCGGCGGCCGCGCACCGTCAGCCGGAGCTTCGTCGCCGGACGCGCCGGGATGACTGCTGCAGTGCTGAAGGTGATGGTGCTCATGTCGTGCTCCTCTGCGTCGCCCTCCGTTGCCCGGAGGTCCAGCCACCTGCCCGTCGGGCCGGTGGAAGTTGGCGTAGCGTTCGCATTCAGCCCTCGGCCGGGAGCGCTGGATGCGAAGCTACGTTCCGAAGATATCTTCGAGTTCGAATATCTGTCAAGCATTCTTCGAAACCTGAGCCGCGAATCAGCCGACACGCTCGAACAGATCTTCCAGATTCAGACGATTCTCGGATACGGTTTCGATACGAACACCCCACCACGGGCCACCGACATTCGAAGAGCGACGTCGGGAACGCGTACCGAAGGAGCATCATGAGCGAGAACTCAGCCCTCGAAGCCGAGGCACCGCGTACTCGTCGTCGCAAGAGCCTCAGCCCCAAGCAGCTGGCGATCCTCGAGGTCATCCAGACCTCGATCGCGCAGCAGGGCTACCCGCCGAGCATGCGCGAGATCGGCGACGCCGTCGGACTCAAGTCGCTCTCGAGCGTCACGCATCAGCTCGGGCAGCTCGAGCTCAGCGGCTACCTGCGCCGCGACCCGGGCAAGACCAGGGCGATGGAAGTGCTCATCGACCTGCCGGGCACGAGTGGCGAGAACCCCGCAGACACGGCCACCCCGGTGGGAGACGCGGCGATGGTGCCCCTGGTCGGGCGCATCGCGGCCGGCGTTCCGATCACGGCTGAGCAGCAGGTCGAGGAGATCTTCCCGCTCCCCCGTCAGCTCGTCGGCAAGGGAGACCTGTTCATGCTCAAGGTCTCCGGCGAATCGATGATCGACGCCGCGATCTGCGACGGCGACTGGGTCGTCGTGCGTTCCCAGAACAGCGCGGAGAACGGTGAGATCGTCGCGGCCATGCTCGACGACGAGGCGACGGTCAAGACGTTCCGCCGCCGTGACGGCCACACCTGGCTGCTCCCTCGCAACTCGGCGTTCGAGCCGATCCTGGGCGACGAGGCGACCGTGCTCGGCAAGGTCGTGGCGGTGCTTCGCTCCGTCTGAGCCTCCGCATAGGCTCGATGCATGACTGCGCCATTCGGGTCCTGGACCTCACCGTTCTCGCCGGCCTCGGTCGCCTCCTCCTCGCCGCGCATCGACGGGGCTATGTTCGTCGGTGACGAGATCTGGTGGGGCGAGTCGGTTCCGGCGCAGGGCGGGCGTCTCACGGTGCGCAGCTCGAACGGCTCGGAGATCCTCCCAGCGCCCTGGAGCGCCCGCTCCCGGGTGCACGAGTACGGCGGCGGGGCCTGGACGGCGGATGCCGACGGCGTCCTCTACTTCGTCGGCGCGGCCGACCAGCGCGTGTACCGTCTCTCCCGCGACAGCGAGCCGGCACCGCTCACGCCGCCGGGCCCAGCGCACGGCGGTCTCCGGATGCAGCAGGGTCGCCTCTTCGCCGTGCGCGAGGATCTCACGGTCGAGCCGCATGTCCGCGGGATCGTGGAGATCCCCACCGACGGATCGGCGTCGGACGATCCCTCTGTGCTCCGCGTCCATGCGCAGGGCGAAGGCTTCTTCGCCCACCCGGCGCTGTCCCCCGACGGCACGCGCCTGGCCTGGGTCGAATGGAGTGGACGACGGATGCCCTGGCAGAGCGCGCAGCTGCGCATCCTGTCCACCGCCGACGGCAGCCTCGGCGAGCTCCCGGCCAGCACGGCGCTGCAGCCGGAGTGGCAGGACGATGCGCATCTGCTCTTCGCCGACGATCTGGAAGGCCGCTGGGCGCTGCATCGCGCGACGCTCGACGGCGTCGTCCTCGTGGCCCCTGCGAACCCCATCGCGCCGACCGATGCCGACACCGGCTACGGCCTCTGGGTGCTCGGCAACCGCTGGTACCGGCCGCTCGACGACGGACGTATCGTCGCCGTGCGCACGAACGGCCGCGATGCGATCGACGTCATCTCCGAGCGCGGCAGCCGCCGACCGCTCGATGTCCCGGCCGATGGGCACGTGAGCGTGGACGACGCGACGGGGACGCGGTTGCTGCTCAGCGGCAACGGATCTCGCGTCGCACCGGGCGTCTGGAGCGTCGACGTGGACTCCGGCGCCGTCGCGACCATCGCCGGCGGCGCCCCGGTGGACCCGAGCTGGATGCCGTCAGCGCAGCCGATCGTGGTGGACGGTGCGCACGGCCCCGTCCACGCCTTCGTCTACCCGCCGTCGAACCCCACGGTCGCGGCTCCGGACGACGAACTCCCGCCGTACCTCGTGTTCGTGCACGGCGGTCCGACCGCGCACGTGACCGGCGCGGCATCCGCGGCGATCGCGTTCTACACGAGCCGCGGCATCGGCGTGCTCGATGTGAACTATGGCGGCTCGACGGGATACGGCCGCGCCTATCGGGAACGCCTCGACGGCCAGTGGGGCGTGGTCGACGTCGATGACGTGATCGCCGCAGCCCATGGCCTCGCCGATGCAGGGCTCGCCGACCCGGCCAGGATCGCGATCCGCGGCAGCTCGGCCGGCGGCTGGACCGTGCTGTCCGCCCTCGTGCGCGGCGGGGTCTTCGCCGCCGGCATCAGCCGCTACGCCGTGACCGACCTGCGGATGCTCGACGAGCACTCGCACGACTTCGAGCAGCACTACATCGCCGGGCTCGTCGGTCCGCTCCCCGAGGCTGAGGCCCTCTATGTCGAACGGTCGCCGCTCACGAACGTCGAGCACATCGACGTTCCGGTGCTGCTCCTCCAGGGTGCAGACGATCGCGTCGTGCCGCCGGCGCAGTCCGAGGCAGTGCGCGACGCGCTGGCCGCACGCGGAATCGACCACGAGTACGTGCTCTACCAGGGCGAAGGCCACGGCTTCCGTCGCGAGGAGACGATCGTCGACGCGCTGGAACGCGAGCTGCGATTCCTCGGTCGTGTGTTCGGCTTCGAGCCGAGCCTCTGAGCGGCCGAGCCTCTGCGCAGCAGAGCGCGAGCTACTCGCCGACGCGGTTGCGCAGGCGCATCGCGCGATCAGCCTCGCGAGTGTCCTGACGCTCTCGCAGGGTCTGGCGCTTGTCGAACTCGCGCTTTCCCTTCGCGAGGGCGATCTCGATCTTCGCGCGGCCGTCTGAGAAGTAGAGCTTCAACGGGATCAGCGTGTAGCCGCCGGCCGACACGGCATGGGCGATCTTCGTGATCTCCTCGCGGTGCAGCAGCAGCTTGCGGATGCGCTTCGCCGAATGGTTGGTCCAATGCCCCTGCGAGTACTCCGGGATGTGCACCGAGTCGAGGAACACCTCGTTGCCCTTCACGAACGCATACCCGTCGCTCAGGTTGGCCCGCCCCTGGCGCAACGACTTCACCTCGGTGCCGGTGAGCACCATCCCCGCCTCGTACGACTTCTCGATGGTGTAGTCGTGACGTGCGCGACGATTGGTCGCGACGACCTTCTCCCCGCGTTCCCTGGGCATGTTGCACTCCTGTGATTCGACGAGCCCAGCACTCCGATGCGGCTGAGCAGCCTTTCAGTCTACCTGGAGACCGGCGCCGCGATCCAAACCTGCGTCAGGCGCGCAGCCAGCGCCGGATCGCGAAGCCGGCCGACAGCGCGGCCAGGATCACCCCGATGCCGATCAGCACCGGCACGACCAGGAGCGCGTCCTGCATCGTCACCCACGTGGTGATGAACGGCACTCGTCCGCGCAGATAGCCGTTCACCCCGAAGTGCAGTCCTGCGACCACGGCGGCACTCGCCAGCGCGGACCCGAGGAACGCCGCGAACACGCCCTCGAGCACGAACGGGGTCTGGATGAAGCGGTTCGAGGCACCGACCAGCCGCATGATGCCGATCTCCTTGCGTCGCGCATACGCCGACAATCGGATGGTCGTGGCGATCAGCAGGGTCGCGGCGATGAGCATCAGCACGGCGATGCCGACCGCGATATAGGTGGCCACCGTCAGCGCTGAGAACAGCGGTTCGAGGTATTGCAGCTGGTCCTTCACCTGCTCGACCCCTGCTTGGCCGCTGAACGCCTCGGAGAGCACGCTCGACTGTCCCGGGTCCTTCATGGTCACGAAGAACACCTCGAACGCCTGGTCGGGGGTCAGCACGCTGGCCTGGTCGGCCCCGAGCTGGTCGACGAGCTTGGCGTAGGTGTCTTCCTTCGTGTCGAAGGTCATCGAGCTGATCAGCGGCGAGAGCGCATCGCCCTCAAGTTGCGCGCGGACGGCCTCCACCTGTTCCTCGCTGGCCGAGCCGTCGACGCAGGTATCGGATTGGGAGACCGCGGAGCACATGTAGACCGCGACCTGCGCGCGTTCGGCCCAGTAGCCGCGCATCACGCCGATCTGGCCCTGCATGAGGATCGCGGCGCCGACGAAGGTCAGCGAGACGAAGGTGACGAGCACGACGGAGATCACCATCGAGATGTTGCGGCGCAGGCCGCCGAGCGCTTCGGCGAGGATCAGACCGATTCTCATGAGGTCGGGCCCACTTCCTCGTCATCGGCATCCGACAGACCGAGGCGATCGGCGACGCCGAGCTCGGCGACATCGACCTGGGGCAGCACGATCGGATGCGTGCGGGGGCCGGCGGCGGCCGGGGCATCGGCGGGAGCCGGTTCCGGCGTCAGGGGTTCCGGCGGCACGACCTCCTCCTGCGGATCGACCGCGACCGGGGCCGCGACAGGTGCGGACTGCGGCGCCGCGACGGGGGCGGATGCCGCCGCCTTGCGCTGCGCGCTGAGCTCCTCGGTGAGCGCCGCACGCACGATCGAGAGGTCGGCGGTCTGACGCTGCACCTCCTGCACGGCGGTGAGCGCGGCCGCGGCTGCGGCTCCACGGACCTCTGCAGGCACCAGGCGCGGGATGTTCGAGGTGTCGCCGTAGCCGCCGTGCACCTCGTCGCGGACCATGACCCCGTCACTGAGCTCGATCACTCGGCGCTGCATCTGGTCGACGAAGCCCGCCTCGTGCGTGGCCATCAGCACGGTCGTCCCGCCGGCGTTGATCCGCGCGAGCAGCTGCATGATGTCGACGGACGTCGCCGGGTCGAGGTTTCCGGTCGGCTCATCGGCCAGCAGCACCTGCGGACGGTTGACGAGCGCACGTGCGATCGCGACGCGCTGCTGCTCGCCGCCGGAGAGCTCATGCGGCATCCGCTTCTGCTTGCCGTCCAGCCCGACCAGCGCGAGCGCCTCGGGCACGGCCTGCTGGATGAAACCGCGCGAGGAGCCGGTGACCTGCAGCGTGAAGGCGACGTTCTGGAAGACGGTCTTCGACGGCAGCAGCCGGAAGTCCTGGAAGACGGAGCCGATGTGGCGCCGGAAGTACGGGACCTTGCGGTTCGCGAGCGAGCGCAGATCACGGCCGAGCACGGCGACGCGTCCCGATGTGGGCACGTCCTCGCGCAGGATGAGGCGCAGGCAGGACGACTTGCCGGACCCCGAGGCACCGACGAGGAAGACGAATTCCCCGCGCTGCACTTCGAAGTCGACGTTGGAAAGGGCGGGCTTCGACGTCCCGCGGTAGCGTTTCGTGACGTTCTCGAACCGAATCATGGCGGTATGAGCCTAAGCGCGGCTTCTCCCCTGGCCGCGAGCGACACCCCGGGCAGCGAGTCCCGACCCGAACGGCATGGGCAGTCCTCCCCTGCCGGAGGCCGGAAGTCTGTCGCCGGGCACTGCTATACATGAAGGTGCCATCGCGCCGCTCGCGCATGCGCCGAGATCTTCTAGGGGGAAACCATGACGACACCTGCAGGCTGGTACGACGACGGATCCGGTCGTCAGCGCTGGTGGGACGGCCAGCAGTGGACCGAGCACTTCGCGCCGGAGGCCGCAGCCCCCGTCGAGGATGCAGCGCCCGCGGACTCCGCGCCGTCTGCGCCCGACGTCTCGGCAGTCGACGAGCCTTCGCTCGACGATACGGTCGTCCGCGCCGACGAGACGGTGATCATCCCGGATGCCGGACACGACGTGTCTGCGCAGCCCGAGGCGACGCAGCCTGATGCCGCGCAGCCCGAGGCGGCGCTGCCCGACGCCTCACAGCCCGCGACCACGTCGTTCACCGCACCCGCTGCACCGCCGTACGGTGCGCCGGCCGCTCCGCAGTATCCCGGGAGCGCGGCGGCACAGCCGACCGGCGGCTACCCCGGCTCGTACACGCCGAGCGCCGGAGGCTACCCGGCCGCAGACCCCTACGCGGTCAGCGCACCCGCGGAGCCGAAGAAGGTCTCGATCCTCGGACTCGTCGGCCTCGGCCTCTCGGTCATCGGCACGATCCTCGTCTTCATCCCGGTGATCGGGCTCATCGGTTTCTTCGTCCTGGCGGCCGGATTCATCGTCTCGCTCATCTCGGTGTTCCTCAAGGGCAAGAAGTGGCCGGGCATCACGGGCCTCAGCCTGGCCGTCGTCGGCACGATCCTCGGCGTCATCATGTCGTTCGTCTACCTCGTCGCCTTCGCGCAGGGTGTGAGCGAGGAGTACAACGGGCCGTCCAGCTCCGCCACTGCCGAGGCCACGCCAGTTCCCGAGGACTCCGCCGCGCCGGACGACGGCACCGTCAGCGGCACCCGTCCGACCGCGGAAGAGGTCGCCGTCGGCCTGACGGCGATCTTCAACACGACCGCCGGCGACGCATACACCGACGAGCAGATGCTGTGCTTCGCTGACGCGTTCGTCGTCTCCGATCTCTCCGACGAGACGCTGCGCGCGATCGCCGAGAGCGACGGCACGCTCACCGACGTGGCCGCGGCATCCGGTGTCGCCGAGGTGCTCAGCGACACCGACACGGTCACCGCCTGCCTCGTCGGCTGATCCGCAGCATGTGATCCGACGGCCCCGGGAGCATCAGCTCCCGGGGCCGTCGGCATCTGTGACCGTGTCGTGACCCATCGCGCCGAGCCGTCCCGATAGCTTCGTCATGATCGATGAATTCCGTCGTCGCACCCACTGGCTGTCGGCAGATCATCACGCCGATCACCGACCGAGAACAGACGACGAGGACGCCCGATGACAACACCTGCAGGCTGGTACGACGACGGCTCAGGCAACCGTCGATGGTGGGACGGCGAGCAGTGGACGGCACACGTCGTCGCGGGCCCGCAGCCGGCCGCTGCAGCGCCGACGGTCGAACCCGCCACGGTCGACGAGGCCGCGGAGGCGTTCGCGCCGCCCTTCGTCATCACAGGCCAGGTCGGATACCCCGGAACCCAGACCAACGCATATCCAGGCGGATACCCTGCCATCAGCGAGTCCGCCGCCCCGGCGCCGACGACAGCCCCGACGCCGAAGCGCAGGATCTCTGTGCTCGGCCTCATCGGACTCATCGCCGCAGCCGTCGGCGTCATCCTCGCCTGCATCCCGCCGATCTCTGCCGTCGGGTGGGTCGTGCTCGGCGTGGCCTTCGTCGCCTCGGTCGTCTCGCTGTTCCTGCGCGGCTCGAAGTGGCCCGGAATCACGGGAGTGGGCGTGACCGTCATCGGAGCGATCCTGGCCGTCGCCGTCTCGCTCGTCTCGCTCGGGTTCAGCTCGATCGTGGAGGCAGGCGGAGCACAGGCCACCCCGAGCGAACGGCCCTCAGCCGATGGAGGGACCTCCACCGACGACGACGCTGCAGATCCCGCCGACCCGTCTGAGATCGAAGGCGCCAGGATGGTGTCCTTCGATCGACTCGCGGTGGGCGACTGCATCCCCCTGGTGGAGTACGAGGACGAGATCTTCGAGGTGCCGGTGGTCCCCTGCGATCGACCGCATACCGACGAGGTCTACTTCATCTACCAGTTCGACGACGGCGAGTACCCCGGCGACGACGTCCTGTACCAGGCTGCCGAGGAACGCTGCCTGGCCGAGTTCGAGGGGTTCGTCGGCATGTCATACGAGCAGTCCGAGCTCGACTTCTACAGCTACTGGCCGACCCAGATGTCGTGGAACCGGATGGACGACCGCACTGTCCACTGCATCGTCTTCAGCTACGACGATGTGACCGGCACGCTCGAGGGCGCAGCTCGCTGACGACCGCAGCATGCAGAAGGCCCCGGGAGCGCTCAGCTCCCGGGGCCTTCTGCATCGAACGACGATCAGTCGTCGGTCGGACGCTTGCGCCAGCGGATGCCGGCAGAGATGAAGTCGTCGAGGTCGCCGTCGAACACGGCAGCCGGGTTTCCCGACTCCTGTCCCGTGCGCAGGTCCTTCACCAGCTGCTGCCCGTAGAGGAAGTACGAGCGCATCTGGTCGCCCCAGCTCGCGGTGATGTTGCCCGCGAGTTCCTTCTTCTTCGCCGCTTCCTGCTCCTTCTGCAGCAGCAGGAGGCGGGTCTGGAGCACGCGCATCGCAGCGGCACGGTTCTGGATCTGCGACTTCTCGTTCTGCATCGAGACGACGATGCCGGTCGGGAGGTGCGTGAGGCGGACGGCCGAGTCGGTCGTGTTGACCGACTGCCCACCGGGGCCCGAAGAGCGGAACACGTCGACGCGGATGTCGTTCTCGGGGATGTCGACCTCGGTCGCCTCCTCCATCAGCGGAATGACCTCGACGGCGGCGAACGACGTCTGACGCTTGTCGGCGGAGCCGAACGGGCTGATGCGGGCGAGACGGTGCGTGCCGGCCTCGACCGAGATCGTGCCGAACGCGTAGGGGGCGTCGATCTCGAAGGTCGCGGACTTGATGCCAGCCCCCTCGGCGTAGGACGTGTCCATCACCTTGACCGGGTACTTGTGGCGCTCGGCCCACCGCAGGTACATGCGCATGAGCATCTCGGCGAAGTCGGTCGCGTCGTCGCCGCCGGCACCGGAGCGGATCGTGATGATCGCGGAGCGCTCGTCGTACTCGCCGTCGAGCAGGGTCTGCACCTCGAGCTGGTTGATCAGATCGGTGAGCGCCGTGAGCTCGGCACGCGCCTCGACCGCGGAGTCCTCGTCGCCCATCTCGTTCGCGAGACCGACGAGCACCTCGAGGTCGTCGAGACGCTGGGCGATGCCGGTGATACGGGCGAGCTCGGACTGACGGTGGCTGAGGGCGCTGGTCACCTTCTGCGCGTTCTCGGTGTCGTCCCAGAGGTCTGGGGCACCGGCTTCCTCGCTGAGTCGCGCGATGTCCTCGCGCAGTCGGTTGACGTCGACGACCTCGCTGATGTCGCCGAAGGTGTGCCTGAGCGCCTGAATTTCGGCGGAAAGATCAAGTTCGAGCATGATATCCGAGCCTATCCTGCCCGGCGGCCGGGTGCTGCCTGCGTTCTCAGGCGGCACGCGACGGTCCGAACAGGACACGTCGGAGGCGGGGGTAGCCTCGAAGCGTGAGTGGCGCATCGACGGTTCTGAGACAGTTCGGGCCGATGGTGTATCTGCCGACGGTCCTGTTCTCCCTCGGCGAGGGCGCGGTGATCCCGCTGATCCCGGTGATCGCCTCGCGGATGGGCGCCGACGTGGCGGCTGCCGCGCTCGTGGCCTCGGCGCTCGTCGTCGGCCAGCTCTGCGGCAATCTGCCGGCCGGCTGGGCGGTCGCCCGCATCGGCGAGCGCTTCACGATGGTCATCGCCGGCGTGATCTCGATGGCCGCTGCCGCCGGGATGCTGGTGGCTCCGTCGATCGGCGTGCTCGCGGCATCCGTCTTCCTGCTCGGGTTCTGCGCTGCAGCCTTCGGTCTCGCTCGGCACGCGTTCATGACGACCCGCGTGCCGCTCGTGGTGCGCGCCCGTGCGCTGTCGCTGCTGGGCGGCAGCTTCCGTCTCGGTATCTTCATCGGACCGTTCGTGGCCGCCGGCCTCCTGCAGCTGTTCGGCGCAGAGGCTGCGGCGATCTGGTTCTTCCTCGGCTGCCTGGTCGTGATGGTGCTGCTCGTGCTGTTCGGCCCTGACCCCGAGAAGAAGAACCCGCCGATCACGCGTCCGTCGACTCGCCCGTTCCTCGAGGACTCCGGTGAGCCGGTCAGCGGATCGATCTCCACGATCGAACGCATCGGCGTGTTCCGCACGATGTGGCAGCAGCGCTCGGTGCTCGGCAGGCTGGGCCTCGCGGCCGCCTCGCTGTCGGCCATGCGCTCCGCCCGACAGGTGATGCTGCCGCTCTGGGGTCTGTCGCTCGGCCTCGACGCCTCGACGATCGCGCTCGTGGTCGGCATCTCCGGTGCGATCGACTTCGCCCTGTTCTACGCCAGCGGTCAGGTCATGGACCGCTTCGGCCGGTTGTGGGCGGCGATGCCCGCGATGGTGCTGATGGGTGCCGGGTTCTTCGCCCTTTCCGTCTCGCACGATGTGGATGCCGCGGTGCTCTGGTACGGCATGTTCGCCGCCGTGCTCGGTGTCGGCAACGGGCTGTCCAGCGGCATCCTGCTGACGCTCGGCGCTGACGTGGCGCCCAAGCGCGACCCCGCGCCGTTCCTCGGCTCGTGGCGCACGTTGACGGATGCCGGCGGCGCGATCGCCCCGCTCGCGATCTCCGGGATCGTCGCGGTCGCCTCACTCCCGATCGCCGCCGCCACGATGGGTGTGGTCGGCATCGTCGGTGCGCTCGGCTTCATCCGGTGGATTCCCCGGTTCGTGCCGCGGGTCAAGCCCGGCGAGGACGGACGATGAGTCGGATGCTGTCGGCCGAGGTGCAGCGGCTCGTCGCCGGCCTGGTGCCGCGCTCGGAGCGTGAGCAGGAGATGCAGGCGGACTTCGCCGCCACCTTCGGCGACGACTCGGGCCCGGTGTCGCGCGACTCCGGCGCGCACCATGCGACGGCGTCATCCGTCGTGTTCGACGAGACGCTGACGCGGACGCTGCTCGTGTTCCACGGCAAGGGCCGGTTCTGGGTGCAGCCCGGCGGCCACATGGAAGACGGCGATGCGTCGGTGACGGATGCCGCGCTGCGCGAACTGCGCGAGGAGACCGGGATCGCCGCGACCCCGCTCGCTCCCCTGGTCTACGACCTCGACCATCACGCGCTCTCGTCGAGCTTCGGGCGCTGCGCCTCGCACTTCGACATCGGAGTCGCGATGATCGCCGACCCCGAGACCGCGCTCACCGTGAGCGACGAGTCCGATGACGTGCGGTGGTGGCCGGTCGACGCACTGCCCGCCGAGGCGCCGGAACAGCTCGAGCCGCGATTGCGCGGGCTGTTGGAGCGATTGCGGGCGCGGGGCTGACGACGACTCAAGTCGCACATGCCGACGTGGCGGGAAGCCCTTTGGGTGGCCGTTGGCATATCGGTATGGGATCGCCTCGATCTGGACAAGCGACGTGAGATCGTTCGCGGCATGTGGCGCGTGCGGGTGCCCCTCGGCGGGCGCGGACCGGAGCGACTCACCTTCGAGCGCGTCGGCGGCTCCGCTGAGTCCCATGGGGCGTCCTGGACCGCTCTCCAGGCGTCTTAGATGATCCAGGTCGAAGCCTTGGGGATCTCGACGCCGCACTTCCTTGCGTCCGCCCGGGCCTCGGCTGCGATGTCGGCCCCGGCGAATCCCGCCACCCTGGCGAGCAAGCGGAGATCACGGTCGTTAGCCCATGCACCCAACTCATCGACCTGAGTGTAGAGGCCCAGGCGGCTACCGACAGGTCGGACGCGCTCGCCTGCCGCGACTCTGCGCGCCCGTTCTTTCTCGATGCGCCTCAGCTTCCGCAAGCGCCGGTCGTAGTCGCGCACTCGGCGGCGAATGATGATCTGCCGTGGGCTGCGCCCCGTGAAGTCGGCCCCGCTCCCCATTACGACGAAGTACCACAAGGTGGAAAGCAGGCCCGCCGCCATCAGCACGTAGTCGGCTGGCCCCCACATCGGAGGTTCGCCGGGCTCATTCAGGGGTGGATATGCGATCACTCCGAAAAGCGCGACACCGATGAACGCGGGTGCAACCCACTTCAACAAGTGAGTCCAACCGACGAACGCCATGCGATACTCGCGCAGACGCATAGCCTGCCACTCGACTCACTCTTGCCAGACGCGTTTCTCTGGCCACTCCGGCAAGCCGCCCATGATCGCGATGTCCGATTTCAGGCGACGCGCCCAGCGGGTGGGCGGATCGTAGAGTCGGGCGAGCGCGAGGAGCGCACCTGTGATGAGGGCAGACGTCAGCACCCACTGGATGGCGGGCTGAGCCCAAGATTCTTCCACGGCCCGGACGCTACCAGCGGTGCCGTGTTCCGCCACTTGCTAGGTGATCGCGCATCTCGAGGGCGTTGCCTACCCAGCACCGAAACGCCTCGTCTTCCGTGTGGAGCTCGCTCCCCCAAGGCGGGCCTCAGCTCCGTAGCGGTATCGGTCAGACCGACACACATATCGACCGAGGTGTTATATATCGGCTTGCGCTGCTGTATATCGGGTGAGACGGGCTGAATCGCTAGCGTCTGTTGTGAAGAAGATCTTCAGGTGAGACATTCACTGTCCTATTTGCGGGAAAGTGAACACGATTCTCGCCTAGACACGGTGAATGAAACGAAGACCACCTATGTTTACGCTCACAACCAAATCCGCACGCCAACGCGGACTTTTGCTTGCAATCGGTCTGCTGTGCGTTGGAGTCTTCACGTTTGGTACTACGCAATCTGCGGACGCGGCTTCCTATCGCTACGTCGTGATTAATAAGTCTGCTCAATCCAACACCACGGGACCAGTTTTCGCTAGTTGCCAGATCACGTCGAACGTTGGCACCTGCACCATTTCCACCGGGAAATCGATCACCAGAACAATTCAGGTAAGCCTCGGCGCAAGCAGAGCAGAGGTCTCCGTGGGGCTGAGCATCAGCTCTGCCGAGAGCGTAACGACCACAGTCGCTTGTGCGTCGCCGGCTTTGTCGGCGGGACAGACATGGAGGGGGCGCGCTTTGGGGACACGGTTCACGTACAAGTTACAGAAGCAGGAGGGCATCCACCCCCGAGTGGGGGGTGGTGTGACTTGGGTCACACCATCCACCCCCCGAGTGGGGGGTGGTGTGACTTGGGTCACACGCGACACCAGTGGGCAGCTGAGTGCCTTCAACCCCTCTAGCACATCGATCTCGTGTGGGCTCTAGAAGCGACCTCATGCGAACATTAAACAAGGCTGTTGCAGGGATAGCTACCATTGTCCTCGCGGTAGTATTCGTAGGCTGTTCGAGCAAGCCTTCATTGCAGGCAAGTAGCGCTGTAGGAAAAACACTGAGCGTCGTGACAGCGAGCGCACCTGAGGACACGCAATTTCTAATCCAGGATTCGTCTCCTCGAGTGGGCAAGCCTGCATCTTTCTCACTCTCCGTGTCAGATCAAACGTCCTGGACTGTCGTTGCAATCTGTGCGGATAACGAGGTTCTGGCTGATGCCGGAATTATTGAGATTTCCATCATCCCAAAGCAGTCATACACTGCCGCGACAAAGAATGAAGTTGCTGACGGCAAATTTGCAGATGCGGTCACCTGCGACGACCTCAGCTACAGATAGTTGACGCAAGCCTCCCAGAGCCTCACGCGACGAGGAACATTGAACGCTAATGCAGCGATTCATCAAAAGGAGGGCGACCTCAACGGTTGCTCTCCCTTTGCTGTGCACTGATGCGGGCATCAGTTGCACTTCGAGGCCCCGCAATGTGGACAGGTCCAGCGCTCGCCTCGTGCTGTCGTCTGAGGCTCCATGGTGGCCAAGCACGCAGAAGATCGCGGGGTCATCCCGTCGAAGTCATCGCCGTCCGATGACGGGAAGCCGGGATCGATGGGCTGCAGGATCGCCAACGAAGCGTATCCGCGCCCGGTCGGCGAGGCCGACAGCCTCTGACCCGGCGCGTCCAGGCGGGCGACCTCACTTCCGGATGGTCTAGGCCTTCCGATTGGATGACCGCCAGAGCCGGTAGCACCAAATGAGGAGTATGACAGCGGAGGCAATGCCGCCGACGAGGAAGATCGCCCAGAAGACAGCTGCCGCACCTAGCGGCCCGGTCAGCGCCAACCCGGCACCCAAGAAGGCTGTCGTCCCGGCCGCAAGGGAGAAGCAACGCACCCAGAGGTCATAGCGGGGGTCGGTGCTGGTGTGGATGACATCCAGCGCGAGCCCAAATATCCCGATGAACCCCGCGGCAGCCACGACAAGGGCCAAGCGGGAGGGAAGGGCTTCCACCATGTGCTTCTCTTCGCAGGTCAGCGGGACGAAGAGCTCAACGAACCGGACAGTATGCACGGCCAGCAGCACTGCGACGAGAGCGCCGGCGACGAAACTCGCGGCGAGGGGAAGTTTCCCTCCCAACCTTTCCGCACGCGCGCCTGTTCCGAACTCTGGCGTAGATGCTGTCATAGTGCTCCTTCTGGTTTGCAGGCGGACTCAACCCGCCTCACATAGAACGTTCGCGGCGGCCCCAGAATATTGGGTCACGCGGAGCGTTTCAGACTCGGCTGTTGCGAGGCGCTCAGTGCGCTGAGGTGGTCGGCTTCCCATCCTGACTGCATAGACCCGACTATGCTCTTCACCGCTCCACCCGGACGTGGCGCAATGACTGAACACCCATCCCCGAGAACAAGCCTCCCCGCAACGCTGACGCGATCCGGTCCGGACGCCCGAGCGCACGCCGGGGCCTGGCTGATGCGAATACCTTTGCCGATACCGTCGGCTTCGGCTTCGGCTTCGGAAACCAGAAGGTCTACTGCAGGCCCGGGCGGGACAGACTACCGGCCCGACTCTCGGGCGTCACGCGATGAAGTCCGCCCACTCAGAGCTTGCCTCGGCACCGTCGGCACCGGTCCGAACCACCGTCAGCCAGTTCACGGACGACCCGTCCTCTTTACCCCATCCGAACGCACGCTCGATCTGCTGCACCGTCGGTTCATCGCCGTACGTCACAACGAGAACTCGCGGCTTCTGCTCGAGACCTCGTTCCTTGAACTCCGCCTGCAGCTTTGTATTCACCGGGCCATTACGGAACGAGTACCCGAGAACGAACCAGTGGTTCGCCTCCGCCAGCGATTCTTCGAAAACCCCGTACGCGACATTGAACGGAAGCTCTTGCTCGTGCGCGGGCTTGTCCCGCTGGTTCGCGAGGACAACGACGGGCCGAAGCCCTGTCGTACTGTCCGCGAAATCGTGGAGCGAGAGGCGGCCGGCCCATCAGTTACGACCACGACGACTACAAGGGCCGCGACGTCGTCGAGCGAAGCTTCGGCGAGATCAAACAGTGGCGCGGGCTGGCAACCCGATACGACAAGCTCGCGATCACCTACCGTGGCGGTGTCGTTCTACGGGCGATCACACTCTCGCTGAAGGCAATCAAGTAGAGGACCCGTCGTCGCGCCCCTCTGTGACGTCATCTGCTCTGCCGACATCGTCCTACGCCCGCCTAATCGACCTCGTCCACCGAACTCGGTTCCTGACGGAAGACAACTCGCGCGAGCATCGCTGCTCCGCCGAGCACGCAGAGCCACGCGATTCCCCAGGCAACGAAGCCGAGTGATGGGTTCGGCTCGATCCACGCTTGAACCGTGCTGGTCCCTTTCAAGAGCATCCAGGCAAGGAAGAGCCCGATTAAAACGATGCCGCCGATAGCGAGTCCGAGCTTCTTTCCCATACCTCGAGGTTACCCGTACGGGCCGCAACTGCCTTTGGGAGACACGTCCTAACCGTCACTGCAGCGCCGTGCGGCTCGTCGCCGTCGACTCCAGCCGCACTCCCTCCGGAACGAACGGTGCGATGAGCAGCGGCACCCACTGCGTCGAGACCGTGACGCGCGCCGAGACGCCGTCAGGGGTATCCGCCAAGACGAGCTCGGCGTCGCGCGGCAGCACAGCCCAGAGCGCTTGCGCCTGGACCCGCACGCCCTCGTCGGTCAGCTCAGCGCGCACGTTCTCGCCGTCGACGTCGAGGGTGAAGCCGTCGGCTCCGGCGAGCGCTGCCGCGTCGGCGAGCGAGTCGATGCGCTTTTGCGCGAGGTAGAGGTCGGTGGCGCAGACGCAGACGAAGAGCACGGCCAGCGCGAGCAGAACGTAGCCGAGGATGAGCAGCAGCACGCTCCCCTCTTCGCCATCCTGCGTCGCAACGCGCATCGTCATCCGCCCCACATCCGTGACACCTTCTGCGATGCAGACGCCTCGATCGGGATCGACAGCGCGCGGTCAAGGCCGAACACCGCGGGCACGAACGGCAGGCGCACGCGTGTGGCGACGGTCACGATCACGGTCGTCCCAGCGGCTGGGCAGGCGGCGCCCGCGGGCACGCACGAGACCCCTGTCTGCACTGAGCCGGCCTCCATCCCGTACTCGTCGATCACGCCTCCCAGCACCGCGTCGCTGCGCGCAGCCGCGGTCTCGGCATCCGGCGCCATCGCGATCGCTCGCGCCGTGTGTCGCGCAGCGGCTTCGACGCCGAACGCCTGCTCCTGCACCGCCCCGAGCACGATGACCAGGTAGACCAACGGCACCAGCAGGATCACGCCCACGGTGATGAACTCGAGCGCGGCCGAGCCCTCGTCATCCGCCACCCAGGCTCTCTTCCGGCGCATGCGCTTCCACCTCCCAGACGCGGGGTACTCCGAGAAGTCCGATCACCGGCAGCGTCGTCCGCACCCGCACCTCGATCGTCGCGTAACCCAGACGTGTCGACCTGCCGACGGTGATCTCCTCGGCATAGCTCGCACCCACCGCACGCGTGATCACCTCGCGCGTGCGCTCCGCGCCCTCGTCGAGCCCGGTGTCGGCGAGCGCCGCGTGGTACGCGCCCTCCACTGCAGCGTCGTGCACGACGTTGCGGACGTAGACCGCGAACGCGAGCTGCAGCACGGCGAGGGTGAGCACCGTGAGCAGCGTGCCGACCAGCAGGAACTCGACGGGACTCGACCCGCGTTCGTCCCTGAGTGGCAGCGGCCGGCGCATCAGAGTCCGGACACCCGCTGGATCGCCTGCTCGAACAGGGCCGAGAGCGCCGGGCCCGCGACCGCCCAGATCAGCACGACCAGCCCCGCGGTCATCAACGTAACGAGCACCCAGCCCGGCACATCTCCGGCCTCGTCGTCCAAGAACGACCGGGCCCAGACGGAGATCTCGGTCCGTCGTCGAAGCGTGGTCATGTGGTTCCTTTCGTGGGCGCTCAGACGATGCCGAGACGCAGGATGAAGAGTCCGGGGTAGATCGCGAACAGCACCGACAGCGGGAGGATCAGGAAGACGAGCGGCAGCAGCATCAGGATCTCCTTGCGCCCCGCCTGTTCGATCAGGGTGCGCTTGGCATCCTCGCGGGCGTCTCCGGCCTGCGCGTGCAGCACCCCTGCGAGCGGCGCTCCCCGCTCCAGCGCGGCGACGACCTGGTCGACGGCGCGCGTGAGGCCGGGAAGCTGCAGCCTCGCCGCCATCTCACCCAGCGCGTCGGCGAGCGGAGACCCCGTGCCGACCGCGAGCACGACCTGTCGAAGCTCACCGACGAGCTCCCCCGACCCGACACCGGTCACCCGTCGCAGCGAGTCGAGCAGCCCTTCACCCGCCGACAGACACAGTGAGAGGAACTCGAGCATCGTCGGCAGCTCCTCAGCGAGCCGCGCTCGCCTCGACGCGACTCTCGCCGACAGCTGCATGTCGTACACGGCCGCGGCGATGCCACCAGCGAGGACCGGGACCACCACGATCGGCGGCGTCATCTGCCCCGTGAGCACCAGCACGATCACCACCGCGGCCCCCGCCCCGATGCCGACGAGGATCCACCCGAGCTGCCGCGCCCGGAACGTCGACGCCTCGGTGTGCGACCCCGCCTGCGCCAACCGGAGCCGGAGCGCCTCTCCCCCGCCGATCGCGCGCTCGAACGCCACCTTCGCCCAGCGCCACGGCGCGACGCCCGTCGTCGGCAGCACCCCGGCCATGGGGAGCACGTCATCAGGCAGCCGCTCGTCCGGCACGACGTCCCGCACGTACGGGGCGATCCGTGACACCAGCGAGGCCGCCCGCCAAGATGGGACGACCCCGAGCATGAGCAGCACGCCCCCGGCGAAGGTCCCACCCATGAGCACCGCGGTCGCCGCGGCCGAGATCGCGTTCATCCGAACCACCGCCGCGGTTCGCTCAGGCGCCCGATCCGGATCATGACGCGGAAGGCGATGACCGAGACCACCGCGCCGACGCAGATCACCACAACCCCTTCGGGAGTTCCGTACGCCGACGCACCCTCCGGGCGCATCACGAGCAGGCCGAGGATGACCCACGGCGCCACGGCCCCGAGCACGGCGGCCCCGCGGATCCACGACTGCCGCGCCTCGACCTCGCCTCGCAGTGCGGCGTCCGCTCGCACCGATGACGAGAGCGCACGCAGCACTGCAGTGAGCTCGGTACCGCCGACCTGCCGTGCCATCCGGAGGGTCTCGATGATGCGGTCGCCGATCGGGTCGGCGAGGGTGGTCTTGAGCCGATCGAGACTCGACTCGAAGCGACCGGTGGCCTGCAGATCGCGCGCGAACACGACGAACGCGGGACGCAGTGCAGCGGGGGCCGACTCGCCGAGCCCCGCGACGGCGTCCGGCAGCGAGAGCCCGACACGGATCGAGGCGACCAGCAGGTCGCACACATCGGGCCACAGCTGCCTGCGAACACGCCGCAGCCGGACCCTCCTCCCGCGGAGGAACATCACCGGCGCTGATCCGCCGGCGATCGCAGCAAGCACGGCGAGCACGGGGAGGGCCGTGAGGAGCCAGACGACGGATGCCGCGGCGAGCGCTGTCGCGACGATCAGGCTCAGCAGCGCACGCTGCGTGAGCGATCCGAGGCCCGCTTCCTCGCGGAGGCGTGCGAGCGGGCCCCGACGCTCGACCGTTGTTCCACGTGCAGTACGCGGCCACATCCACGGCGACACGCTCAGCAGCACCCCGGCCGCGAGGATGGCGCCGAGCAGCACCCTCACGACGCCACCTCATCGGGGCGCCGACGCACGCGGACCGCGGCATCGGTTCCCGCTCCAACCGCCGAGAGCGCAGCCGAATAGAGCACCCGTGTGATGATGCGCCCGTCCGCGACCTGTCCCGTCGGGGCGATCACCTCCTGCACGCGCCTGGTGCCGTGCGCATCACGCGTGCAGTGCACGACGAGGTCGACCGCCGACGCGAGCGCAGGTGCGATGAACGCCCTGTCGATGTTCCTCCCGGCAAGCAGCGGCAGCACCGTGAGCTTGTCGAGCGCCTCCGCCGCCGAGTTCGCGTGCACGGTGCCAGCGCCGGGCACGCCGGTGTTCAGCGCGAGCACAAGGTCGAGCGCCTCGGCGTCGCGGACCTCGCCGACCACGAGCCGATCGGGCCGCATGCGCAGCGCTTCCTTGACGAGTCGTCGGAGCGTGATCTCGCCGGTGCCCTCGATGCTCGCCTGCCGTCCCTGCAGGGCGACCACATCGGGGCCATCGACAGCGAGCTCGAACGTCTCCTCCACGGTGATGATCCGCTGCTCGTGCGCGCAGGCCTGCAGCAGCGCCCCGAGCAGCGTCGTCTTGCCTGCATGCGTGGCGCCGGACACGATGACGCTTCGGCCATCCAGCATCGCCCCGCGGAGCAGCGCCGCGACATCGACCGGCATCGTTCCCTGCTCGGTCAACGCCTCCAGCGTCCGGTATCGCGCAAGGAACTTGCGGATGTTCACCGCCCACGCGCCCCGAACGACATCCGCGATCGCGACGTGCAGGCGCGATCCGTCAGGCAGCGAGGCATCGACGAACGGCTGGCTGATATCGACGCGACGCCCCGAGGACTGCAGCATCCGCTCCACCAGATCCCGCACCGTCCCCTCGGTCAGCCGCAGGTCAACGCGATCTGCGACGCCTCCCCTGGCCACGTGCACCTGGCCAGGGCCGTTCACCCAGATCTCCTCGATCTCCGGGTCGTCGAGCAGCGGCTGCAGCACCCCGAAGCCCGTCACCGCCGCGAGGACGTCGCGCACGCACGCGGCCTCGTCATCGATCAGCTCCTCGCCACGAGCGAGCGCCATGTCGTTGTGACGGCGGACCTCTGACATCGCCACCCGCCGTGCGGCGTCCGGCACCATCGACGGATCCGTGTGCTCAGCCCGCAGCCGCGCACGCACGCGATCGGCGACAGCAGCGGAGGGAGGATGCACCCGAGCATCCTCGCAAGATCGCCCGCCGCGGCGAGGAAGTTATCCACAGCAGCGAGGACCGGCTCCGCAACTGCGGGCCGATCCCCAGAATCACTGACCCGGCGGTCAGTAGAATGAGACCACCGCGCGGGAGTGGTGGAATTGGCAGACACGCAGGATTTAGGTTCCTGTGCCCCAGGGCGTGTGGGTTCAAGTCCCACCTTCCGCACGACGGGTGCTGCTGCATCCGCACCGCAATCCGCCGACCAGTCACGACCGACGGGAATCCTCAGTGTTCGAATCGATGATGCACGCACCGACAGCACTCATCCCCTGGCTCGACCCCCAGACGATCATCGGCGCGGCGGGTCCTTGGGCGCTCCTGGTCGTGTGCTTCATCGTCTTCGCCGAGACGGGCCTGCTGGTCGGCTTCCTGCTGCCCGGCGACACCCTCCTGGTGATCTCCGGCCTGCTCTCGCATCCGATCGGCGCATCCGAGCACGGTGTCTTCGGCATCAATGTCTGGATCGTCGCGCTCCTGATCGGACTCGCCGCATTCGTCGGCGGCGAGGTCGGCTACGTGATCGGCCACAAGGGCGGCCCTGCGATCTTCGAGCGCAAGGAATCGGGCCTCTTCAGCAAGAAGAACGTCGAGCGCACGAACGCGTTCTTCGAGCGCTTCGGCGGCATCACGGTCATCCTCGCCCGGTTCGTCCCCATCGTGCGCACGTTCGCTCCGGTCGCGGCCGGCGTCGGCCACATGCCGTGGCGCAAGTACACGCTCTACAACCTCATCGGGGCGATCCTCTGGGGCTTCGGGCTCACGATGTTCGGCTACGCGATCGGCTTCATCCCGCCCGTCGCCGCATTCGTCGAGAGCTACATCGACCTGATCCTGCTGGCCGCGGTCGGCGGCACGGCACTCATCACGCTGTGGCACTACTTCTCCGAGCGTCACAAGGCGAAGAAGGCCGCTGCCGAGGGCGAAGACGTCGTCACGGATGCCGCCGAAGCCGAAGAGCTCGTGCTCGACACCGAGGTGTTCGACCGCGCTCCCGACCTCGACGGCGACGGCAAGCACTGACGCGAGCCAGGGCGAGCGTCAGCCGGCGCTCTTCTCCTTCGCGGGCTTCTTCGTTCCCGCGGTCGACTTCTTCTCCTTCGAGCGGGCCACGCTCGCACGAAGCGCCTCCATGAGGTCGATGACCTCGCCGCCCTTGGGTGCCGCATCATCATCCGCGAACGTCTCGGAGACGTCGAAGCTGTCGCCGGCCTCGATCTTCGCGTCGATGAGGGTGCGGAGCTCCTTCTGGTACTCGTCGACGAACTCCTCCGGATCGAAGTCGGTGGAGTAGCTCTCGACGAGGGATGCCGACATCTCGAGCTCCTTCTTCGAGATCCGCACGTCCTCGTGCAGTGCAGGGAAGTCGGCCTCGCGCACCTCGTCGGCCCAGAGCAGGGTCTGCAGCACGAGCACCTTGCCTCGAACCCGCAGCGCGGCGAGCCTGGTCTTCTGTCGCAGCGTGAAGCGCACGATCGCGGTGCGGTCGGTCTGCTCGAGCGTCTTGCGCAGCAGCACGTACGCCTTCGGCGACTTCGAGTCGGGTTCGAGGTAGTACGGCTTGTCGAGGGTCAGCAGGTCGACCTGCTCTGATGGCACGAACTCGACCACATCGATCTCGCGGCTCTTCTCCGCGGGGAGCGAGTCGAGGTCCTCCTTGGTGAGGACGACGGTGGTGCCCTCGTCGACGTAGGCGCGATCGATGTCGGCGTAGGCGACGGTCTCACCGCACACCTCGCAGGTGCGCTGATAGCGGATGCGCCCGCCGTCCTTCTCGTGCACCTGGTGCAGCGGCACGTCGTGATCCTCCGTCGCGGAGTACACCTTCACCGGCACGTTCACCAGCCCGAAGGTCAGTGCGCCCTTCCAGATCGTCCTCATGACACCAGTGAACACCAGCCGCGACCTCCGCGACCAGCCCTTGACGCGGTGCCTCCGCGTCCGGCAGCGCAACGGACAGTAGCCTGGCGTCATGGCGGCAGACGAGCAGATCGTGCGGGTCGACGGCCGTCGGCTGCGTGTGACGAACCTCGACAAGGTCGTCTACCCCGACAGCGGCACCACCAAGGGCGAGATCTTCGCCTATTACTCGACGATCGCTCCGCTCCTGCTGCCGCTGCTCGCCGGACGCCCGGTCACCCGCAAGCGCTGGGTCGAGGGCGTCGGCACGGCGGATGCTCCGGCAGACGCGTTCTTCACGAAGCAGCTCGAGCGCGGCGCTCCGGACTGGATTCCCCGCCAGGCGATCCAGCACTCCGACGGCCCGAAGGAGTATCCGCTGGTCGACGACGTGCCGACGCTGGTGTGGCTCGCCCAGGTGGCCGCGATCGAGCTGCACGTGCCGCAGTGGCGCTTCACGCCGGACGGTCTCCCCGGCCGACCCGACCGCCTCGTGCTCGATCTCGACCCGGGGCCCGGCGTCGACCTCGCGCAGTGCGCGGCGGTCGCCCGCATCGCGCGCGGCATCCTCACCGGTATGGGGCTCGATCCGCTCCCGGTGACCAGCGGGTCGAAGGGCATCCACCTCTACGCAGCACTGCCGGGCGAGCAGACGAGCGATGAGATCTCAGCGGTCGTGAAAGAACTCGCCCGCATGATCGAGAACGAGCATCCGGATCTCGCGACGGCAACCATGACGAAAGCGGTGCGCGGCGGCAAGGTCTTCCTCGACTGGAGCCAGAACAACGGCAAGAAGACCACGATCTCGCCGTACTCCCTCCGCGGACGAGCGCAGCCCTGGGTCGCGGCGCCCCGCACCTGGGAAGAACTCGACGACCCCGACCTCGCCCAGCTCGATCTCGACGAGGTGCTCGCGCGCGCAGCAGCCGGCATCGACCCGCTGGCATCGCTGCACACCGCGGATGCGAGCGTCGCGGCCGCTCCCCCGTCGACCCCATCGCACCCGACCAAGACGCACCGCCCGCGTCCGAGTGGAGTTCCGGCACCCGGCGCCACCCTGCCGTCACTCGCGCCGATGCTCGCCGAGCACGGCACACCCGGACGAGCGCGCAGCCTCAGTACGCCATCCTGGGTCGAGGTCAAGTGGGACGGGATCCGCGCGATGGGCACCTGGAGCGATGGACGGATGCAGCTGCACGCCCGCAGCGGCACCGACATCACCGCCCGGTACCCGGAGCTGACCGCCGACGGCGCCCCGTTCCTCCCGGTCGATGATGCGATCGTCGACGGCGAGGTCGTCGCGTTCGACGCGCAGGGACGGCCGAGCTTCTCGCTGCTGCAGAATCGGATGCACCTGACCCGGCCCAGGGAGATCGAACGCGAAGTCGTGCGCACTCCGATCGTGTACCTGCTGTTCGACCTGCTCCGCCTCGACGGACACGACCTCACAGGCATGCCCCTGCGCCAGCGCCGCACACTGCTGCAGGACCTCGCCGGCGACCTCGACGCGCCCGTGCGCATCCCACCGGTGTTCGACGACCTGGACGCTGCCCTCGCGGCCAGCGATGAGTTCGGCCTCGAGGGCGTGGTCGTGAAGGATCCCGACTCGCGGTACCGACCCGGCATCCGTTCCCCCGGCTGGCTCAAGCTCAAGCACACCCGCATGCAGGAAGGGGTGATCGTCGGCATCCGTCCTGGGAAGGGCGATCGGGAGGGCAGCATCGGCTCCCTGCTGCTCGCCGTCGCGGAGACGCCCGGCGGAGAGCTGCGCTACGTCGGTCGCGTGGGCACCGGATTCAGCGAGCGCACCCTGCGCGACCTGCAGACGCGGCTCGAGCCGCTGCGCACGAAGGACGCGCCCCTCGATGGCGTGCCGGCGCTGGATGCATCAGACGCGCTGTGGGTGCGACCGGAGCTCGTCGGCGAGGTCGAGTTCGCCAACTGGACCCCTGACGGCGTGCTGCGACATGCTCGGTGGCGCGGACTGCGCGCCGACAAGTCGCCGGACGAGGTCGTGCGCGAGCCGTGACCCGGGACCGGTCAGGCGTGGTGCGGCTCGCAGTCGGACTGCTCGGCCGGCTCGATCTGGAACGTCGAGTGCTCGACATCGAAATGGTCGGCGAGGCACGCCTGCATCTCGGTGAGCAGCTTCGATGAGCCGCCGTCGGCGAGCAGCGTCGGATCAACGCTCACGTGCGCGCTGAACACAGGCGCGCCACGAGTCAGCTGCCAGACGTGCACGTCATGCACGCCGGCCACCCCCTCGTAGTCCAGCAGGTGCTGACGGATGTCGCTGACGGCCGTACCCTTCGGCGCCGACTCGGACAGCACCGAGAACACCTCGCGGAGCAGTGAGATCGCCCGAGGGATGATCATGATGGCGATGAACATCGAGGCGATCGCGTCCGCGGGCATCCAGCCGGTCACGACGATCACGATCGCTGCGACGATGACAGCAGCCGATCCGATCAGGTCGCCCATGACCTCGAGGTAGGCGCCCCTGACGTTGATGCTCGTGCGCTGCGCGCGGCTGAGCAGCCACATCGAGACGGCGTTGGCCAACAGGCCGATCACGGCCACCACGAGCATGAGCGGACCCGCGACCTCGACGTCGCTCGGATTCAGCAGCCGCGTGACCGCCTCGAAGCCCACCCAGCTGGCGAGCATGATCAGGATGACGGCGTTGATCAGCGCGCCGAAGACCTCGGCGCGCTGGTATCCGAAGGTGCGACGATCGTCGGCCGGACGCGCGGCGACCGCTGCGGCGATCAGCGCGATCACGAGCGCAGAGGCATCGGTGAACATGTGCGCAGCGTCGGCGAGGAGCGCGAGGGATCCGGTGAGGATCGCCCCGACCACCTGCACCAGCATGATCGTCGCGGTGAGGCACAGCGAGATCGTCAGGAGGCGTCGATGGCCAGCGGAACGGATGCCGCCCGCGGCGGGAGCGTGATCATGCATGGCCCCAAGGCTAGACCGGATATCCCCCGGTGAAGGGCGATTTCGGCTAGTCGATAACAGGAACGATTCTCAGCCTCAGCAGCAGATGCTCCGGCGCCGCCGGGACGTCGAGTCAGAGCGTGGTGAGCAACGGCACGAGCTCGGCGAACGCCCTCGCACGGTGCGATTGCGACTGCTTCTCCTCGGCTGCGAAGTCACCGACCGTGCGCTCCGCGTCAGCCGGCTGACCGTCCGGGATGAAGATCGGGTCGTAGCCGAAGCCACCCCCGCCGGACGCGGCGTGCGCGAGCCGTCCCGGCCAGTCGCCGACCACGACGTGCTCGGCTCCGTCTGCTGTCACGAGCGCGATCGTCGAGGTGAAGTGCGCGGTGCGGTGAGGGTCGGCGATGTCCTGGAGCTGGTCGAGGAGCAGCTCCAGGTTCGCGGCGGCATCCTTCTTCTGCCCGGCCCAGTAGGCCGAGAACACACCAGGCGATCCGCCGAGCACATCGACGCAGATGCCGGAGTCGTCGGCCAGCGCAGCGAGCCCGGTATGGGTTGCTGCGGCGCGGGCCTTGATCAGCGCGTTCTCCGCGAAGGTGACTCCGTCCTCGACGGGCTCAGGACCGTCGTAGCCGACGACCTCGAGATCCGGCCGCGTCTTGGCGACGATCTGCTGGAACTCCGCGACCTTGTGCGGATTGTGCGTCGCGAGGACGACCTTCATCACTCGCCTGCCAGCGCCGCCAGCTGCTGATCCTTGAGCGTCGCGCAGCCGGCGACGCCGAGGTCGAGCAGCGCATCGAGTTCGCGCTTGTCGAAGGGTGCACCTTCGGCAGTTCCCTGCACCTCGACGAACAGCCCGCGACCGGTCACGACGATGTTCATGTCTGTCTCGGCGCGCACGTCCTCGACGTATGCCAGATCGAGCATGGGCTCGCCGTCGATGATGCCCACCGAGACCGCGGCGACCGAGTCGCGCAGCGGGGTCGCGTTCTTGCCGATGAACTTCTTCTCGCGGCCCCACTCGATCGCATCAGCGAGCGCGACATAGGCGCCGGTGATCGCGGCCGTGCGCGTGCCGCCATCGGCCTGCAGCACGTCGCAGTCGATCACGATCGTGTTCTCGCCGAGGGCCTTCGTGTCGACCACTGCGCGAAGGGCGCGGCCGATCAGGCGCGAGATCTCGTGCGTGCGGCCGCCGATGCGACCCTTCACACTCTCACGATCATTGCGGCTGTTCGTGGCACGCGGCAGCATCGAGTACTCGGCCGTGACCCAGCCCTTGCCCTTGCCGGTCAGCCAACGCGGCACGCCGTTCGTGAATGACGCCGTGCACAGCACCTTCGTGCCGCCGAAGCTGATCAGGGCAGAGCCCTCGGCGTGCGCGCTCCAGCCCCGCTCGATCGTGATCTCGCGGAGCTGATCGGTGGAGCGGCCGTCGGCGCGGACGATGTCAGTCATGGGAGTCCTTCGTTCGGGGGGGGGTGAGCGTTCGGGTGAGCAGTGCGTCGGGTCAGTGCGGTTCGGGGAGCGCGTGCGGAAGCGTGATGACGCCGGTCTGCACGAGCTGCACGTCACGGACCTCGCGGCCCATGAGACGGTTGGCGAGGGCGGTGAATTCGACGGTGGAGTCGCCGGTCGCCTCGTAGACGTAGGTCGCCACGGCATCGGGCGAGGCCAGCAGGTCGCCACGGACGAGCTGGCGATAGACATCGCCGGCCGTCTCGTCGTCGCTGGAGACGAGCGTCACGCCCTCCCCCATGACGTAGCTGATCGCGCCTCGCAGGAACGGATAGTGCGTGCAGCCGAGCACGAGCGTGTCGACCTCCGCCTCCCGCAACGGAGCGAGGTACTGCTCTGCGACCTCGAGCACCTCCGGCGTGCCGGTGATGCCACCCTCGACGAACTCGACGAATCGCGGGCACGCGGCGGTGAACACCTGCAGCCGCTCATTCACCTCGAGCATGTCCTGGTAGGCGCGGGAGCCGATCGTGCCGACCGTGCCGATCACGCCGACGCGACCGTTGCGCGTCGTGGACACCGCGCGCCGCACCGCCGGGCCGATGACCTCGACCACCGGGATGTCGTAGCGCTCGCGTGCGTCGCGCAGCATCGCAGCAGAGGCCGTGTTGCACGCGATCACGAGCATCTTCACGCCCTGGTCGACCAGAGTGTCGAGCACCTCGAGCGAGTAGCGTCGGACGTCGGCGATGGGCTTGGGTCCGTAGGGCGAGTGCGCAGTGTCGCCGATGTAGACGAACGATTCGCGGGGCAGCTGAGCGCGGATGGCCCTGGCCACCGTGAGCCCGCCGACGCCTGAGTCGAAGATCCCGATCGGTGCGTCGTTCATGACTCACCAGCCTAGTCGCGTGCGAGCAGCTCATGCATCGCGACGCTCACTAAGCTGAGCGCATGACCACGTCGACGGCGCTGCTCACCGATCGCTACGAACTCACGATGCTCGCGGCCGCACTGCGCGATGGCACGGCGTCTCGTCCGAGTGTCTTCGAGCTGTTCTCCCGACGATTGTCCGGCGGGCGCCGATTCGGCGTCGTGGCCGGTACTGGACGGCTGCTCAGTCTCATCCGCGATTTCCGGTTCGGCGACGACGAGCTGCGCTTCCTGCGCGACAACGACATCGTGGATGCCGATTCACTGACCTATCTCGAGAAGTACCGCTTCACCGGGTCGATCAAGGGCTACCGCGAGGGCGAGCTGTACTTCCCCGGCTCCCCGATCCTCACGGTCGAGGGCAGCTTCGCAGACGCCGTGGTGCTCGAGACGCTCGCGCTGAGCGTGCTGAACCATGACTCCGCCGTCGCCACCGCCGCGTCCCGCATGAGCATCGCCGCCGGTGAGCGGCCGCTCGCCGAGATGGGGTCGCGCCGAGCCGCAGAGCAGTCCGCCGTCGCAGCCGCCCGAGCCGCATACATCGCCGGGTTCAAGGCGACCAGCAACCTCGAGGCCGGCCGCCGATGGGGCATCCCCACCATGGGTACTGCCGCGCACTCGTGGACGCTGCTGCACGACACCGAAGAGCAGGCGTTCCAGGCTCAGATCGACAGTCTCGGTCCTGGCACCACGCTGCTCGTCGACACCTACGACATCCGGGCCGGCGTCGAGACGGCCATCCGCGTCGCCGGCACCGGGCTCGGCGGGGTCCGCATCGACTCGGGCGACCTGCCGATCGTGGCCGGGGAGGTGCGCGCGCAGCTGGACGAGCTCGGAGCGACCGGCACGCGCATCACCGTGACCAGCGACCTCGACGAGTACGCGATCGCCGCCCTCGCGGCATCCCCTGTCGATTCGTACGGCGTCGGCACCTCGGTCGTCACCGGGTCCGGCTATCCCACGGCGAGCATGGTCTACAAGCTCGTCGCCCGACAGGACTCCGACGGCTCCTGGGTCGGCGTCGCGAAGGCCTCGACCGACAAGGCATCGCACGGCGGGCGCAAGGCCGCGTTCCGCACCCTCAAGGATGGCGTGGCCGCTGCGGAGACCATCCTGGTCGCCGACGGCTTCGAGCAGCTCGATGCACCGGCGGAGCACGTGGAAGGTCGGCCGCTGCAGGTGACGTTCATGGATGCAGGTGACATCGACGAATCGTATGAAGGTGCGCCCGGCACCGCATCGGCGCGGGCGCATCACCTGCGCGTGCGCGAGGAGCTCCCGGTGCGGGCACTGGCGCTCAGCAAGTCGGATCCGGCGATCCCGACGGTCTACACCGACATCGCCTGAACGGACGGACGGCGTCCGTCAGTTCATCATCGACTCGTAGATCTCCTTGCACGTGGGGCAGATCGGGAACTTCTCGGGGTCGCGACCGGGAGTCCACTTCTTGCCGCAGAGTGCGCGAACGGGCTTGCCCGTGATCGCCGATTCGAGGATCTTGTCCTTCTTGACGTAATGCGAGAAGCGCTCGTGGTCCCCTGGCTCCAGGTTCTCCTCGCGGAGAAGCTCTTCCAGTTCGCGATCAAGCGTTGTCACGCCGCCCTGATCGGGGCTGTCCAGCGGAGTACTCATCCCGAGAGTCTAGCCGCGCCGACAGCCCAGTGGGCGCTCGATCATGCCGTCTCGACGAACTCCATCAGACGTTCACCGCTGCGCTCGAAGATCCGGCCACCGAGGGCGACACCAGCTGCGAGCACGACGAGCCCGATGCCGATGCCGACCCAGAACGTGACCACCGCGAACTGCGGGCCTTCGATGATCGTGGCGCCGAAGAGCCAGATGACGGGAGCGCTCACGACGATGGCCCCGAGGAATGCGGCGGCGGGACCGAAGGCACCGCGCGACGTCGGACGCTGTGGCTGCTGGAACGGGCTGTCGCCAGGGCGGGACACCGCGTACGGTGCGACCACCGAGACGATGCTCGAGATGCCGAGCGCGGAGAACAGGAGGCTCGCGGCGAGCCCCGTCAGCGGCATCAGCAGACGCCAGTCGGCGATCGTGAGCAGCGAGAGCGGGATCACGATCGCGAGCACCGGGAGCGCGACCAGGAAGACCGGCACGAGGCGGCCGAGCCGGTCGGGCACACCCCGCACGCCGCTCGCGACGTGCGTCCAGAGCGCGGTCGAGTCGTAGGCGACGTCGTTGTGCGGCAGCCACCCGAAGAACAGTGCCATCACCGGCACCGGGATCAGCGCGGCGATCTCCAGGGGAACGCCGGCGACCAGCAGCGGGAACACCGTCAGCACCCCGGCCACCGGCACCACGATGATGTTCATGATGTAGCGGCGGTCGCGGAGCCAGTACACGAGGCTGCGCGACGCGATCGCGCCGAAGGCGTTCGACGGCAGCAGTCCGAACCAGCCGAGTCCCGTGCGCTCTCGCGCGGTGACGGGGCGTTCGGTGGTCGTGAGCAGCCGACGCACGAGCCACGCCCACAGTGCGCCGAGCGCGACCACGGTGACGACGGCGATGATTCCGCTGGTCCAGGCGGCTGCGGTGTCACCGACCGCTGACGCGAAGAGGAAGCCGGGTGCTGCCGCGAATGGGCTCGCTCCGAAGACCCCGGTGAGGGACTGGAGCGACGCGGGGACCTGCCCGTCCCACCGGAGTGAGGCGAAGAAGACCGCGACGGGGAACGCGACGACGATGAGCGCGAGCGCGAACACGGCCGTGAGCTCCCGCGAGCGTCGCTCGGGAAGGAAGAGCGCGTTGAGCGCCATTCCGATCCTTGCGATCAGCACGGTGCTGATCGCGCCGACGATGGTCGCGAGCACCGCGAGCAGCCACGGCGCGCCGGCCTGGATCGCGACGATGCACACGCTGATGTACACGGCGAGGAGCGCGAGGCTGGGCACGCTCACGAAGGAGGCGAGCACGAGTACCCACGGCATCCGGCGCTCGTCGACACCGAACACCGCGAACCGGCGGGGATCGAGTTGGTCGACCGTGCCGACGAGGATCGGGCCGACCAGGAAGCCGAGCAGGATCGCAGCGCCACCCAGCACCGCGACGGTGCGCGCGGCTGCGACCGGCGCATCGGCGAGCGTGAGCACGGCGATGCAGACCGCGGCGGTGACCGCGATCACGGCCGCGAGCGTGATGAGTGTCCGAACTCGACGCTCGCCGCGCAACGACCCGATGAGGAGTGCGAACCTCAGTCGGAGAACATGTGCAGCCACTCGAGTCCCTCCACCTCTCCGATACCGCCGGAGAGCTCGACGAACCGAGCCTCGAGCGTCTGACCTGCGCGGACCTCGTCGATCGTGCCCTCGGCGAGCACCTCGCCGCCGACGATGATCGCGACCCGTGAGCACACGCGCTCGACCAGATCCATGCCATGGCTCGACAGGATCACGGTTCCGCCGTGCGCGACATATGCGCGGAGGATATCGAGGATCACTGCGGACGACACCGGGTCGACGGACTCGAACGGCTCATCGAGCACCAGCACACGCGGCGAGTGGATCATGGCGCCGGCGAGCATGATCTTCTTGGTCATGCCGGCCGAGTAGTCGGAGACCACTCGGCTGAGGGCATCGCCGAGATCGAACGCTCTGGCCAGGTCGGCCGTGCGCTTCTCGATCACACTCGACTCGAGCCCGCGCAGCAGTCCGTAGTAATAGAGCAGCTGTCTGCCGGTCAGGCGGTCGAAGGTGCGCAGACGGTCCGGCAGCACGCCCATCACCCGCTTGGCTGCGAGCGGCTGCGCGGCCTGATCGATGCCGCAGATCGCGATGCTGCCGGCGTCGGCGCGGAGCAGACCGGCGACGATCGACAGCGTGGTCGTCTTTCCAGCGCCGTTCGGCCCGACGATGCCGTAGAACGAACCGGCCGGCACCGTGAGGTCGATCCCGTCGACCGCATGATTGTCGCCGAAATGCTTCACGAGACCGCGGATGCTGATCGCGTCGGCAGTCGATCCCTCGAGGACGTCGGCGACGACCCGCGTGGCCGCAGTGCTCGGGGCCGCATCAAGCTCCGTCGATGCCTCCGGCTGGGTCGCCGGCTCGGACTCCGGCAGCGCCTCGGCCGCTGGTAGCACCTCGGACTCAGGCTGCGCCTCAGGCTCAGCCGTCAGGACGGCATCTGGCGCGATCGCGTCAGGTGCCTCCGCAGCAGGGACGACCTTCTCGGATTCGTCGGTCGACTCGATCACGGACGCCCCCGTCTCGGCGCGGACATCCGCCACGCCATCCGTCTGATCATCGACCACGTCCGTGGCGAGAGCCTGTTCCGCCACGCGGGCTTCCTCCGCGACGCGGGCTTCCTCCGCCAGGCGAGCGTCCTCAGCCGCCTGCGCAGCTGCCGCCTTCGCGGCTGCGGTCTTCGCCGCCGCCGTCCGTGCTGCTGATGTCTTGGCAGAAGCAGACCGAGCGGCAGTCGTCCGCGCCGTGGTCTTCGCGGCGGCCGACTTGGCCGCCGCCGTCTTCGCTGCCGCGGTCTTCGCCGCCGCGGTCTTCGCCGCCGTCGACTTCGCGGTCGTTCCCTTCGCCGCGGTCGCCTTCGCCGCCGTGTTGCGGGCAGCGGCGGTCTTCGCAGCGTTCGTCGCACCCGAGCCGCTCTTGGCTGTGGACGCTGCGGCGGTCTTCTTGACGGTCGTGGGCTTCGCAGCCGCGGTCTTCGCAGCTGTCGTCTTGGCCGCTGTCGTCTTGGCAGTCGTCTTGGCCGCCGTGGATCGCGCAGGCGTGATCTTCGCGACGGACGTGCGTGCGGGCGTCGTCGGTGCCAGGACAGGCTCGATCACGACATCCGTCGACGGCGCCGCTGACTCGGCCGCAGTCTTCGTAGCGCTGCGCGCAGCGGTGGTGCTGCTCGCCGGGGCCTTGCGAACCGGGGCCTTGCGAACCGGGGTCTTGCGAGCAGCGCCGGTCGTCTTCGCCGCAGGCTTCTTCGTCGTCGACGCTGGGCTCCGCTTCACGGGCGTCTTCTTCGCTGTGGAGGCATCCGCATCGGGCGTCGGGGTCACGGGGTCGTCCACCTGGTCGGTGCGGTCGTCAGGGGAGGAAGTCACTGTTCTACGGTATCAAGGGGTGACGACAAGCCGAGGGTCCACGCAACAATTCGCGGTGCAGGGTTTCAGACTGCGCGATCTGAGCGATTTCGCTTGACTGGACGGCACCAGGTGTCCGACCCTGGGTGTTGGGTGTGTACTCGATCACGAAATGGCAACAGGGCACCTCTGCCCCGGGGCTTCCCAGCGGAGATCGCTAGCATGAACTCGGCACGAAGAAGTGTCCGGCCGGTGAACCGGCCCTGAACACACTTTCTTTTTAGGAGCACTCGTGACTCTTCAGACCGTCATCCTCGCAGCCGGAATGGGCTCGCGCCTCGGACGCGCCCTGCCGAAGCCGCTCACCGAGCTGAGCGACGGGCGCACCATCATGCGTCAGCAGCACGACAACATCCGAGCCGCCTTCGGGTCGGATGCCCGCATCACGGCCGTCGTCGGCTACCGCGCCGAGACGATCATCGATGCATTCCCCACCGCGAACTACGTGCACAACGAGCGCTACGACGAGACCAACACCTCCAAGAGCCTCCTGCGCGCATTGGCCGCGACCGGCAAGAGCGGCGTGCTCTGGATGAACGGCGATGTCGTCTTCGACCCGATGATCCTCGGCCGCGCGGCCGCGTACATCGAGCGCGACCAGTCGTTCGTCACCGTCAACACCTCCAAGGTCAGCGACGAAGAGGTGAAGTACACGGTCACGGCCGAGGGCTTCATCAACGAGCTGTCGAAGACCGTCAAGGGCGGTCTCGGTGAGGCAGTCGGCATCAACTACATCTCGGCTGCGAACAAGAAGGCGTTCATGCGCCAGCTGCAGCGCGTCGAGGACCAGGACTACTTCGAGCGCGGTCTCGAGCTCGCGATCGCCGAGGACGGACTCCTCCTCGAGCCGATGGACGTCTCCGACCTGTACGCGGTCGAGGTCGACTTCGCGGAAGACCTGGAGCGCGCCAACCTCTTCGTCTGATCAGGGCCATCCCCGATCGATACGCCGGGAGCCGCATCCTTTCGAGGATGCGGCTCCCGGCGTTTTCGCGGCCTGGATCCATAGGATCGGTGCATGGCCGACAAGGTGCACAAGATCCACTCGCTCCCGGATGACTCACCCTGGGACAAGGGTGTGCCCCCGACCGGATCTCCGGAGCATCCGATGATGGTGCGCGGGCTCGATCGGGTGCTCTCGATCCAGCGCCCGCTGGTGCTCGCGCACATCCGCAGCATCCGACTCCGGCATCCCCATGCGACGCCGGCCGAAATCGTCCGGATCCTCGAACGGCGCTATCTCGCCGCCGTGACCACGGGTGGAGCAGCCGTCGGCGCGACCGCCGTGGTGCCCGGCATCGGGACCGGCGTCACCCTCGCCCTCTCCGGCGTCGAGACGCTCGGATTCGTGGAGTCGACCGCGCTCTTCGCACAGTCCGTCGCCGAGGTGCACGGCATCGCGATCGCGAATCCCGAGCGCGCCCGCGCGTTGGTCATGACGCTCATGCTCGGCAAGGAGGGCGTCGACCTGGTCGGACAGCTCGCCGGTCAGGTCGCCGGTCGCGGCGGCAACCGTTCCTCGTACTGGGGCGAGCTCGTGACGAAGTCGCTGCCTCGTGCCGCGGTCGGCCCGCTGGTCGATCAGCTGAAGAGCATGTTCGTGAAGCAGTTCGCCGCGCGCGGCGGCGCGTCGTTCATCGGCAAGGCGCTCCCGTTCGGGGTCGGCGCGGCGATCGGCGGCGCCGGCAACCACATTCTCGGCCGGCGCGTGCTCACCACCTCGCACCGCGCGTTCGGCGCGCCCCCGGTCGATCTCCCGCTCGAGCTGGAGCCTGTCCCCGGCGCGGAGAAGATGGAGCTGCAGATGCTGCGCGGCGCGCGCTACGCCGGGAATGCCATCGTCGGCGCAGCCGGGACCGCGGCCCGCGGCGTCGGGTGGGCCGGTCGCAAGGTCGGTGCCCTGACGACGCGCCGATCCCGCGGCGGGGACGACGAGAACGCGGAGATCGCCTCGGAGTCCCTGGGCGATCACGAGCTGCCGTCGGGCATCGGCGACGACGTCAGCGACCGCACGCGCTGACCCGCGCAGACAGCGCGCTCTCCCCGGAGTCGCCAAAGGATCGCGCGACCCGTTGTGCCGAGCATCCAACAGACCGCGCCGCAGCGACGCTAGGGTGGAATCCGTGACGGACAAGCCCGACCTCTTTACCACCGCCGGCAAGATCGCGGATCTGCGCGCTCGCTACACCGAAGCCGTCGTCGACGCAGAAGCGAAGGCGAAGGAGAAGCAGCACGCCAAGGGCAAGATGACCGCCCGCGAGCGCATCGAGCTGCTCGTCGATCCGGGAAGCTTCGTCGAGTTCGACGAGTACGTGCGGCACCGCACGACCGCGTTCGGCATGGATCGGTCCCGCCCGTACGGCGACTCCGTCGTCACGGGCGTCGGCACCATCCACGGACGCACCGTCGCCGTGTACTCGCAGGACTTCTCGACCTTCGGCGGCTCGCTCGGCGAGGTCGCCGGCGAGAAGATCATCAAGATCATGGAGTTCGCCATCGCCGGCGGTATGCCCTGCATCGGCATCCTCGACTCCGGCGGAGCCCGCATCCAGGAGGGCGTCGTGGCCCTCGGCAAGTACGGCGAGATCTTCCGGCTAAACACGCGAGCATCCGGCGTGATCCCGCAGATCTCGATCATCATGGGCCCGGCAGCCGGCGGAGCCGTCTACTCCCCCGCCCTCACCGACTTCGTGATCATGGTCGACAAGACCAGCCAGATGTTCGTGACCGGCCCCGACGTCATCAAGACCGTGACCGGCGAGGACGTCGGCATGGAAGAGCTCGGTGGCGCCCACACGCACAACACCCGCTCCGGCGTCGCGCACTACCTGGCGCAGGACGAGGACGACGCGCTCGACTATGCGCGAACGCTCCTCAGCTTCCTGCCCGACAACAACATGTCCGAGCTGCCGTCCTACGAGGGCGTGTTCGAGTTCGAGACGACGGATGCCGATCGCACGCTGAACACGATCATCCCTGACTCCGCGAACCAGCCCTACGACATCAAGACGGTCATCGAGCACGTGGTCGACGACGCCGACTTCCTCGAGGTGCAGCCGCTGTTCGCGCCGAACATCGTGATCGGCTTCGGCCGCATCGAAGGCCGCTCGGTCGGCATCATCGCGAACCAGCCTTCGCAGATGGCTGGGACGCTGAACATCCAGGCCGGCGAGAAGGCCAGCCGCTTCGTGCGCTTCTGCGACGCGTTCTCGATCCCGATCGTCACGCTCGTCGACGTGCCGGGCTACCTGCCAGGCACCGACCAGGAGTGGGAAGGCGTCATCCGCCGCGGCGCGAAGCTCCTGTACGCGTACGCCGAGGCGACGGTCCCGCTGGTCACCGTCATCCTGCGCAAGGCCTACGGCGGCGCCTACATCGTGATGGGCTCCAAGCAGCTCGGCGCCGATGTGAACCTCGCCTGGCCGACCGCGGAGATCGCGGTCATGGGCGGTCAGGGCGCGGTCAACATCCTGTACCGCGGCGAGATCAAGAAGGCCGAGGAGGCCGGCGAAGACGTCGCGGCCGTCCGCACGCGCCTCGCCAACGAGTACACGTACGACGTGGCCTCGCCCTTCCTCGCTGCGGAGCGCGGCGAGCTCGACGGCATCATCGAGCCGGCGAACACCCGCGTCTCGATCGCGAAGGCGCTGCGCTCGCTCCGCGGCAAGCGGGCTGAGCTGCCGCCGAAGAAGCACGGGAACATCCCGCTGTGAGCGACCAGGCAGACGAGCAGCCGCCGACGCTCGAGATCGTCCGGGGCTCCGCGACCGATGAAGAGCTCGCGGCGCTCATCGCCGTCGTCAGCGACGCATACGCCACGGAATCAGCGGATGCCGTCGCCGAGGTGACGCAGGTGTCGGCGTGGACGCGCATGCAGCGCCCGCTGCGCACACCGCTGCGCCGTGACATCCCCTGGGGACGATTCTCCGGCTGATCGCGTCACCCCCCGCCGCTGGTGCGCGCTGCGCGCTCAGAGGCGTGGTCTGCGGAAACGCAGCGTCACCAGCTGGAACGCGCGAAGCTCGACCTCGACCTCGCCGTTCGACATGCTGCGCAGGGCCGTCGGCGCGATCTCGCGTTCGATCAGGTCGGTCTCGATCACGCCGTCGAACTGGTAGGCCGTCACGATCCTCGCCGCTGCCCGGCCGCCGTGCGCCTCGTACAGGCGCACGATCAGGTCACCGCTCCGGTCCTCCGCGAGCTTGACGGCCTCGACGACCACGGCATCCGACGACACGGCGAGCAGCGGCTCCACCGGCCCTGATCCACGAATGTCCCTGGGCGGCAGGTTCAGCCGGTATCCCTCGCGCACGGCATCCGCGATCGAGGCGCCGGGCCGCACACTCACTCGGAAGGTGTGCTCGCCCTGATCGGCATCCGGATCGGGGAACAGCGGAGCACGCAGCAGCGACAACCGCACGATCGTCGCCGTGCCACCACCCGCACGCGGCGTCCGCGTGATGTCGTGACCGTAGGTCGAGTCGTTCGCCACGGCGACACCGAACCCCGCCTCACCGACGTGCACCCAACGGTGCGCGACGGTCTCGAAGCGCGCCATGTCCCAGGACGTGTTCGAATGGGTCGGCCGGTGGATGTGCCCGAACTGGATCTCCGAGGTCGCACGCTCGGTGTGCACGTCGAGCGGGAAGGCCAGCTTGAGCAGCTTCTGCCGTTCGTGCCAATCCACCGTCGTCTCGATGTCGAGTGCGTGCGAATCAGGGTGCAGGGTCAGAGCCTGCGTGATCCGCGAACCCCCCAGCTCGCGGATCACGCAGACGACCGCAGCCGACGCATGCGGGATGATGTCGATCGAGACCACGTCCGTCACGTCCACCACGTGACGGCGATAGTGCTCGTCGATGTCCCAGGCATCCCATTGCGTCGGAGTATCTCGATGCAGCTGGAGCAGGTTGCCCCGCTCGCCCGCCGCGATCGACTGTCTCCCCGTCGCGCGGACGACGAGTGAGGTGATCAGCCCCGAGCCGTCGACGGAGACGGTGAGGTGCTCGTTCTCCAGCTCGAAGCCGCTCGGCGTCCGCGCGACTGTCGCAGAGACCTCGGGCCCCTGCACCGCGGCGATCCCCATCGCCGCCGATCCCCCTCCGGCGTAGGGCCCGGCGTTCGCACGCAGCTCGGTGTCACCCGAGCCGGCCACGGCCGCCAGCGACCCTGCGATGATGCGCTCCGTCGAGGCGAGCACCTCGGCGTAGCGTCGTTCCGCCTCCCGGTGCACCCAGGCGATGGAGCTGCCGGGAAGGATGTCGTGGAACTGCTGCAGCAGCACGGTCTGCCATGCGTCCTGCAACTCCTCGTACGGGTACGGCGTGCCCCGCAGCGCGGCGGCTGTCGCCCAGAGCTCGGCCTCGCGCAGCGCGTGTTCGCTCCGGCGATTGCCGCGCTTCGTCCGCGCCTGCGAGGTGTACGTCCCCCGGTGGAACTCCAGGTACATCTCGCCGGTCCACACCGGCGGGTCGACGTACTCGGCCTCGGCCGCCTCGAAGAATCGCCGCGGCGAGGACAGCTCGACGGTCGGCGACCCCTCCAGCGAGCGGAGGCGCGACGCTGCGGCGAGCATCTCGCGATTCGGCCCGCCGCCGCCATCGCCGTAGCCGAACGGCACGAGCGAGGTGTTCGCCGCACCCTTCTCCGCGTACTGGCGCTCTGCGCGCGCGAGCTCGTCGGAGGTGAGGCGTGCGTTGTACGTGTCCACCGGCGGGAAGTGCGTGAAGATGCGTGTGCCGTCCATCCCCTCCCAGTGGAAGGTGTGGTGGGGCATCACGTCGGTCTCGTTCCACGACATCTTCTGCGTGAGCATCCACCGCGATCCTGCGGCACGTGCGATCTGCGGCAGCGCCGCCGAGTACCCGAAGGAGTCGGGCAGCCAGACGTCGAGCGGCTCGACGCCGAACTCCTCGAGGAAGAACCGCTTGCCGTGCAGGAACTGCCGGGCGAGGGCCTCTCCGCCCGGCATATTGGTGTCGGACTCGACCCACATCCCCCCGGCCGGGTGGAAGCGTCCGGCCGCGATCGCGTCCCGCAGGCGCGCGAACAGCTCCGGTTGATACTGCTTCATCCATGCGTACTGCTGGGCGGACGATGCGGCGAACTGGAAGTCGGGATCTTCTCGCTGCAACGACAGCACGTTCGAGAACGTCCTGGCGACCTTGCGCTGCGTCTCGCGCACCGGCCAGAGCCAGGCCGAGTCGATGTGCGCGTGCCCGACGGCGTGCACAGCGTGCGCGGAACCGGATGCCGGACGTGCGAGCACTGCGGCGAGGGTGTCACGGGCGACGTCGATGCTGCCCACGATGTCGTCGGGGTCCGCGGCATCCACCATCCGCTCGAGCGCCGCGAGGATCTCGGCACGGCGGGGTGACGCATCCGGCAGCTGGACGATGAGCCCCTGCAGCACGACCGCGTCCTGCAGCAGCTCCCAGGCGGCGAGGTCGCGGACCACGATGTCGGCGCGGCGCAGCCGGTACAGCGGCTCGTCACCGGCAGCGTCCCACGAACCGAGCGAGGTCGGCTGGAAGTCCCATCCTCCGGCGACATCCGGGTTCGCTGCGGCCTCGAGGTACAGCTCGAACGGTTCGCCAGCGGCGGCGTCGAGCGGCACATGCGCGTTGCGGGGCTCCACCGCCTTCACGATCGATCCGTCGATGCGGTAGACGGTGCCCTCGGCCTGGAACCCCGGCTCGGCCGCGTTGAAGCCGAGGTCGAAGACGAGTTCGGCCTGCTGCCCCGCCTGCACCTCCGGCACCACGCCAGCGATGCGGACCCACATGGTGCTCCAAGCACGGCCCCACGCGGCCCCGATACGGAGCGGTGTGAACTCCTGTTCGACAGCCGCAGCGAACGCCACCGGTTCTCCCGGCGCCGACCAGGCTGTGAGATCGAGCGGGGTCGTGCTCACCTCGACCGCCGGGCGAAGTCGCTCGTCCAGGAAACGTCTGATTCGCGCTTCGACGAGCGCGGAGTTGCGGTGCATCACAGGCTTCCGGTCGGTGGGGAGGCAGCACAAAATACTACATCGATTGGACTTACCTCTGTCAAGCCTGCCGGCGTCGCCCGACTCCTCGGATCTCGATCAGTGCTCGAGGAGCAGCGCTGAGGTGCGCGGCGTGAGCACGGAGTCGAGCACGACGCACGCCGCTCCGACCGCCCCCACGTCGTCGCCCATCACGGTGCCGTCCACCGGGATCGCGCGGATCGCCCTGGTCGCGCTCAATCGGTCCAGTCGACCTGGCAGCTCTTGCAGATAGACCTCCGAGAGCCGGGACCAGAACGGGCCTCCGAGCACCACCCTGTCCACATCGAGCATGTTCGTCAGCACCGCGACGAGCACGGCGAGATCGGCAGCAGCCCGCCTGAGCACGCGCTCTGCTGCAGCATCCCCCGCAGCAGCACGCTCGCACAGCTGCGCGAGCCGGACATCGACGACCTCTGCATCGCCGGTCTCCCGGTCGTCGGGGAACACCCCTGCCTGCTCCGCCTGCTCGACGATCGCCTGCGGTGTGCACACCACCTCGACGCAGCCGCGAGCGCCGCACGGGCACGAGGGGCCGTCCGGATCCACGATGATGTGCCCGATCTCACCGAGGTTGCGCGAGCTCCCGCGGATGACGTCGCCGTCCCTCGCCACTGCGGCGCCGATCCCGGTGCCCAGATAGATGAACACGAAGGAGTCGTCCGGCGAGCCGTTGCTCGTCCACAGCTCGCCGACGGCGGCGGCGGTGGTGTCCTTCTCGAGTGTGACCTCGAGACCGGTCGCCTCGGCGAGCACGGCCTGCAGGGGAACGCGATGCCAGCCGTGCAGCTTGGGCGGATCGATGACGGTGCCGCGTTCTGCGTCGAGGGGACCGGGAGCCGCGACGCCGACGCCGGCGATGCGCGACCGATCGATCCCGGCGCCGTCGATCAGCGCCTCGATCGTGGCGGCCATCGCATCGACGATCCGACGGGGGTCGGCCGATGACGTGCGCGTCGTCAGCCGCCGCACCACGGTGCCGGCGAGGTCGAGCAGCACGAAGGTCATCACGGAGGGGTCGAGGTGCACGCCGATCGAATAGCGGCTCTCCGCGATCAGGCGCAGCGTCACGCGCGGCTTGCCCGGCCCGTTGATCGTGCGTCCGGCTTCCTCGATCAGATGGTCGGTCAGCAGCCGCCGCGTGATGTTGGTGACGGTCTGCGCGGACAGACCGGTCGCCCCGACCAGCTCGGTTCGGCTCAGGCCGGAACCCGACCGTCTGATCGACTCGAGGATGACGGACTGGTTGAAGTCCCCCATCCGAGGAAGGTTGGTCCCGCGGCGCATTCCCATGGCCCAATCCTCCCCCATCCGTCCATGAAACTGTCCCCCAAAATACCTACAGACAGCGTTTGATCGACCGAGCAGAATAAAAGAGACGCTTCGCGTTCGGCTGTTCTCTCTGTCACAGGGTAGATAGACGAAGAACGGCCACCAGCGGTCAGTTTTCGGGTAACTGCACCGCATGGCGAGGGGCTGGCGGTTTCGCCGCCCCTCGCCCACTCCCACCACCTCGACTCCGGCCACCTCCCTCGGCCGGAGCCGCGGCGAGGTGCCCGAGCTCAGGCCTCCGTGACCTCGCGCTCGATCTCGTGGAACAGATCCACGTCGTCGTCGTCACGCGAGGATCGCGAGCCCGCTCGTCCGACCACGGTGACCGCGATTCTCGGATCGCTCGACGATCGGATGATCAGACGCCCGGCGCGAGCCGCACGCAACACGACGGCCAGCTCGTCCCTGATCGCCTCGCGCCGGTCCTCCTCGACACCCTCGAGTCCGCTCTCATCGAACACCGTCACCACGACGCCGCGCCGACGGGCGTCCTCGATCGCATCGCGCACATCGTCGTTGAGCAGATCGGCGCCGCGCAGCTCATCACGGAGCCGGCCCTCGGCGAGTCTGGCCTGCAGTCGCTCCTCTTCATCGAGTCCGCCGCGCGAGGCGACGACGCGGCCGAGCACCGGGCCGGCGACCGCGAGCGCGAACTGCGTGCGCACCCGGCGCTCGCGTTGACGCACCAGCTGCGTCGCGTGCCAGGCCGAGACGGCCTGCTGGATCTCGGCGAGGCGGGCGGTGTCGCGGATCGCGCGGTCCCAGAAGAACACGAGCAGACGTGCGATGACGAGCCACATGATGGATCCGACGAGCCCGAGGTTGAGCGCCACGCCGATGCCGAGGTACGCGGATGAGGTCGCGACCAGCATGACGAGGGTTCCCCAGCCGATCCAGAAGCGTCGACGGACGATGCACACGACGCCGAGCAGACCGATGCCGCCGATGTACGACGTCGCGAACGGCGCGGTCCGCGACGCAGAGTCCATCGACAGCGTCGCGAGGGCCGGGATGACGGCGCTGGCGAGCAGCGACAGCCAGGCCACCCACATCGGCATCTTCGCCGAGGCGGCGGAGCCCCACAGCGTCGCGACGAGGATGACGGCGAGCAGCAGCACGATGGATGCGACCATCAGCAGCGGCGACGTCGGCTGCACGACCCACCACAGGGAGCGCGCGGCGAAGTACACCGCGAAGCCGACTGCGAGCGAGGTGGCGACACTGCGGACGGTGCGGTTCATGCGCGCTCCCATCCGAGCGTCACGGTCGTGCCGTCCGACCCTGAGTCGATGTCGGCGGTACCGGCGACGCCGGCCATGCGAGCGATGATCGAGGCGCGGATGCCGAGACGGTCCTCGCCGATCGCGTCGATGTCGAATCCGGGTCCGGTGTCGGAGATCGTCACGACGATACCCTCGTCGCCGTGCGCTGTGGCGCTAATGTGCAGCCCACGGCCCTGTGCGTGCGAGACCGCGTTGCCGATCGCCTGTCGCGCAGCCAGCACGAGCGCACGCGCGGCGCGTCCTGGAATGAGCCCGACGCCGCCGCCCTCCTCGACGAGCGCATCCGCACCGAGCTCCGAGAGCGCGCGACGCAGCTCTGCCACGATCTGTGCGATGCCGACCGGTTCGTCGCTGCCCTCTTGCGCGACAGCGGCCTCGGTGTTCGCCAACCGCGTCAGCGCTTCCCTGGCCATCGCGACGGCGAGCTCACGCGCTCGCTCACTCTCGGCACGCTCGGCGGCGATCAGGGCCGCGAGCACGCTGTCATGCATCAGGGCGGACATCGCGATCCGCTCCTCCTCGGCTGCCGCGGCGGCTGCGGCGGACGCGTAGGAGGCCACTGCGCGACCCCTGGCGTCGTCGACGCCGGAGGCGACGGAGCGGAACATCCACCCGAGCGAGATGATGACGATGCCCAGGATGAGGGTGAACGACACGTCGAACGCCGTGGTGACCCAGAACTCGTTCGTGAATCCGCCCTGCACGAGCCGCACGTACCCGTACACGAACGGCATCGCGACGGCCCAGGCGAACTGGATGCGGATCGGGAACGCGAGCATCGCGGCGACGACGCCGACGTTGACGAGGAAGAAGATCCAGGGCTGATCGCCGGCGACGCCGGGCGACACGACGGTCGGCCACGCGGCGAGCGCGAGCAGGAACGCGATCGCGAAGGAACCGGAGGCGATGCGGACTCCGCGGCCGACCAGGCAGGCGATGAGCATCGCCGCGAGTGGGACATTGACGAACACGACGACGATGATGTGCGCGACATCGGTGCGCGACATCGCGCCGAGTGCTGCGAGGAAGGCCTGGGTGCCGAACACGGCCGACCCGATCGCGACCACCGTCGCCAGGATGCGCTCCATGCGCTTCCCCGTGAAGCGCTCGAACTCGGTCTCAGCGGTGCCAGGCGAGGGGATCTTGCTCCAGGCCTCGCGGATGCTGAGCGAGTCAGTGGCCACTCGGGTCCCCATCCGTCTCCACGATGCCGTCCTCCATGGCCCGCCGCAGCAGGTCGACCTTGGTCGGCGCGGGACGCCCGACCTCGACGTACTTCACCCGGATGCGGGTGATGTTCTCCTTGGCCGTGGAGTACGCGACGCCGAGGCGCTCCGCGACGGCCTTGAGCGGCAGGCCGGTGGCGTACAGACGCAGCACCTCGCGCTCACGCGTCGACAGCTGGGCGTCGGCGAAGTCGCGGTCGCCGTCGACGGCACTCGCCCATTCGACGTTGTTGAGCGCCTCGCCATCGGCGACGGTGCGGATCGCGTCGAGCACGTCATCGAGCGCCGAGGACTTGCTGATCACGCCGGCCGCACCGGCGGACAGCGCTTCGCGCACGGCGGCAGGGCGATCGGCGACACTGTGGATCACGACGTTCGCGCCGTCGTTGACGAGCCTGGTGACGTTCTCGGTGACCGTCGATCCGTCGCCGAGCGTCAGATCGAGGACCACGACCTCAGCGGCGGCGCCGCCGGTGGTCGAACGCCATTCGAGGTAGGAGCTCACCGAGCTTCCGGAGAAGACGACCGTCTGCGAGTCGCGCGCGAAGGCCGCCTCAAGACCGAGGCGAACGGACTCGTGATCATCGATGAGGGCGACCGTGCTCATCCGCCCAGCCTAGTGAGTCGACCGCCCTGAACGGTGGCTTGACGTCGCCAGGTGTCAGCGCGTCAGCAGAGCGATGACCTCGAAGTGATGCGAATGCGGGAACAGGTCGAAGGCGCGCAGCGTCTTCACCTGCCAGCCGAGGCCGCGGAAGGTGCCGAGGTCGCGCGCCAGCGCCACCGGATCGCAGGCCACGTAGGCGATCGCCTCGGGTGAGAGCGCGTGCACGCCCTCGACGACCGTGCGTCCGGCACCCGCGCGCGGCGGGTCGAGGACGACGGCGCCTGTGCCCGTTCGATCCGTGACGCCGTGCAGGAAGCGATCGACGCGAGCGGTGACGGCCGAGATGTCGAGCGGGGCGAGATTCGCCTGCGCATGCTGGGTGGCGCGCTTGCTCGACTCGACGCTCACGATCTTCTCGCCGCCCAGGTCGGCGAGCGTCGCGGCGAAGAGCCCGACGCCGCCGTAGAGGTCGTAGTGGGTCGATCCGGCTTCCACGTGGCCGTCGAGCACACCGTAGACGGCGCCGTCGAGCACCGAAGCCGCTCGCGGGTGCACCTGCCAGAAGCCGCTCGCATCGACCTGGAACCGGCGGTCGCCGACGATCTCCTCGATCACCTCCGGTGCCGGGCGCCGACCGCCGTGCCCTCGGGCTGGTTTCGCGCCGTCCTCACGGCGGATCACGCGCACCTCGCCGTCAGCTGGCTCGACGAGTTCGATCCGGCCGGCCTCCGCACCGCGCAGCGCGCGTGCGGCAGCGGCGACCGCCGGACGCGCGAGCGGATGACTCGACACCGGGATCACTCGGTGGCTGCGTGCCGCGTACGGGCCGACGTTGCCTGCATCGTCGACGTGCAGGGTGACGCGGGTGCGCCAGCCGAGACCATCACCGGACTCCACGGCCTCGATCTCCGGCGTCTCGAGCCCACCGCCGGCGAACCGGTCGAAGGCTTCCGCGAGGACCTGCTTCTTCAGCGCGCGCTGGTGCGCGAGCTCGATGTGTCCGAGGTCGGCGCCACCCGGGCGCTGCGCCGGGTCGCGCGAGACATCGGCCTCTGACCAGATGTGCGGACGGCGGTGCGGCGAGGCATCGAGCACCTCGATCGTCTCCGCGCGCCAGAAGCTCCGGGACTCGGCGGCCTCATCCTGCGGGTCGATCAGACGCGCGCGCACGCGCTCACCGGGGATCGCGTCGGACACGAAGACCACGCGCCCCTCATGGCGCGCGACGAACGTGCCACCGTGCGCGATTCCGGTGATGTCGAGTTCGAGCACGTCAGCAGGGGAGGAAGTCATCCTTCGAGGATACGGTGGTGCACATGCGCGTCTGCCTGGCCTCCACCTCTCCCGCCCGCCTGATGCTGCTCCGGCAGGCGGGAATCGAACCGATCACGATGTCTCCGGACGTGGATGAGGATGCCGTCGCGGCGGCCGCCGCCGTGGCGACCGGCGCTGAGCTCGCCCCCGCCGAGCTCGTCCTGCTGCTCGCGCGGGCCAAGGCGGCCGACGTCGCGCACCGCCTCGCCGCCGCAGGCGAGTTCGACGGGATCGTGATCGGCGGCGACTCGATGTTCGCGCTGCACGGGCGCGTGTACGGCAAGCCGCACACGGCTGCGGAGGCGACTCGGCGCTGGCAGGAGATGCGCGGCGCCACCGGCGTCCTGCACTCCGGGCACTCGGTGTTCCGGGTCTCCCCCGGCGCCGACCCGGTCGAGGCCACAGCGACGGCGGAAGCATCCGTCACCTTCGCTGACGACGTGAGCGATCAGGAGCTCGCCGCCTACATCGCCTCCGGCGAGCCGCTGCACGTCGCAGGCGCCTTCACGGTCGACAGTCTCGGCGGGCCGTTCATCACCCGCGTGGAGGGCGACCCCTCGACGGTCGTCGGCATGTCGCTGTCGACGATCCGTCGGCTCGTCGCCGATCTGGACGTCACCTGGACCGATCTCTGGACGCCCGACCTCCTGCCCGCCGCCTCGTAGGGTCTGCGCGACGTTTCGGCGTCTTTCTTGTGGAGAGTCGTCAAATGGAACGCGAGGCTTCTCGCTAGGCTGGCAACCATGCCTGCTATCGCCAAGGTGCTCATCGCCAACCGCGGCGAGATCGCCGTCCGCATCATCCGTGCCGCTCGTGACTCCGGGATCGCCTCGGTCGCCGTCTACGCCGACCAGGACCGCGACGCCCTGCACACGCGCCTCGCCGACGAGGCCTTCGCGCTCGACGGCTCGACCAGCGCCGAGACCTACCTGCAGATCGAGAAGATCCTGTCGGTCGCCCGTCGCGCCGGTGCCGACGCCGTGCACCCCGGCTACGGCTTCCTGGCCGAGAACGCCGAGTTCGCTCGCGCAGTGATCGGTGCGGGGATGACGTGGATCGGCCCGTCCCCCGATGCCATCGAGTCGCTCGGCGACAAGGTCACCGCGCGTCACGTCGCCGAGAAGGTGGGCGCACCGCTCGCCCCGGGCACGCCCGGTCCGGTCGAGACCGCCGAGGAGGTCGTCGCCTTCGCGAAGGAGTTCGGCCTGCCGATCGCCATCAAGGCGGCGTACGGCGGCGGCGGACGCGGCCTCAAGGTCGCACGCGAGCTCGACGAGGTCGCCGAGCTGTTCGAGTCCGCCACCCGCGAGGCCGTCGCAGCCTTCGGTCGCGGCGAATGCTTCGTCGAGAAGTACCTCGACAAGCCGCGGCACGTCGAGACCCAGTGCCTGGCGGATGCCGAGGGCAACGTCGTCGTCATCTCGACGCGCGACTGCTCGCTGCAGCGTCGTCACCAGAAGCTCGTCGAGGAGGCGCCAGCGCCGTTCCTCACGGACGAGCAGAACGACCTGCTGTACAGCGCGTCGAAGGCCATCCTCAAGGAGGTCGGCTACGTCGGTGCCGGTACCTGCGAGTTCCTGATCGGCGCAGACGGCACGGTCTCGTTCCTCGAGGTCAACACCCGCCTGCAGGTCGAGCACCCGGTCTCGGAAGAGGTCACCGGCATCGACCTGGTCCGCGAGCAGTTCCGCATCGCCGCCGGCGGCACGATCGACTATGACGACCCGAGGCCGCAGGGTCACTCCTTCGAGTTCCGCATCAACGGCGAGGACCCCGGCCGTGGCTTCCTGCCCCAGCCCGGTCCGGTGCACGTGTTCAAGACCTTCGGCGGCCCCGGCATCCGTCTCGACTCCGGCGTGACCGCCGGCGACGAGGTCTCGGGTGCCTTCGACTCGCTGCTCGCGAAGATCATCGTCACCGGCAAGAGCCGTGAAGAGGCGCTCGAGCGGTCCCGCCGTGCCCTCGACGAGTTCGAGGTCGCAGGCCTCCCCACCGTGCTCCCGTTCCACCGCAAGGTCGTGCGCGACCCAGCGTTCACCGCTGAGGACGGCACCTTCGGCATCTTCACCCGCTGGATCGAGACCGAGTTCGAGAACGACATCCCCGCGTGGGACGGCGAGCTCGAAGCCCCGTCCGCCGCTGGGGGCCGTCACACGGTCGTCGTCGAGGTCGCCGGCAAGCGCCTCGAGGTCAGCCTGCCCGATCGCGTGGCGGTCGCCGCCGGCACCGCAGGACGCCCGGCAGCCGTACCGCCGTCGCGTCGCAGCCACGCCACCACCGCGAACGCCGGCGCATCCGGCGACGCCGTGAAGTCGCCCATGCAGGCGACGGTCGTCAAGGTCGCGGTCGAGGACGGTCAGCAGGTCGTCAAGGGCGACCTCGTCGTCGTGCTCGAGGCGATGAAGATGGAGCAGCCGCTGCAGGCGCACAAGGACGGTGTCGTCGGCAACATCAACGCGGATGCCGGCGCCACGGTCTCGGCAGGACACCAGCTGCTCACGATCAGCTGAGACCACGGCTCAAGGACTTCGGCGCAGGCTCCAGCCAACGAGAAGGCGCCCCACCGAGGTGGGGCGCCTTTCGTGTGTCACCGCGCAGGTCAGGAGATGTACCCCAGGTGCATCGCGCGGCTGGCGTCCGTGATGCTGCTCGACAGCGACGGGTACGCGGCGAAGACGCGCGAGACCTGGTCGACCGTCAGGCGACGCTCGACCGCGACCGCGATCGGATAGATGAGCTCCGACGCCTTGGGCGCGACGATCACGCCGCCGATCACTGTGCCCGAGCCCTTGCGGGCGACGATCTTGACGAAGCCGTCCTTGATGCCCATCATCTTGGCCCGCGGGTTGGCAGCCAGCGGGAGCTTGTAGACGAGACCGTCCGCGATGCCGTCCTCGACGTCCTTCTCGGAGTAGCCGACCGTCGCGATCTCGGGGGCGGTGAAGATGTTCGAGGTGATCTTGATCAGCTCGAGCGGGATCACGATGTCACCCAGCGCGTGGAACACGGCGGTGCGCCCCTGCATGGAGGCGACGGATGCCAGCGGGAAGAAGTTCGTGCAGTCGCCGACCGCGTAGACGTTCGGAACCGAGGTGCGCGCGACCTTGTTCACTCGGACGTGCCCTGACTCGTCGAGCTCGACGCCGGCCTCCTCGAGACCGATGCCAGCCGTGTTGGGGATCGAGCCGACCGCCATCAGGCAGTGGCTGCCCTCGACCGTGCGACCGTCGGAGAGGGTCACGACGACCCCGTCCTTGTCGGCCTTCACCTTGTCGGCACGGGACTTCGAGAGCACCTGCATGCCGCCGCGCTTGAAGACCTTCTCCAGGACGCTCGCGGCATCCTTGTCCTCGCCGGGGAGCACCTGCTCGCGGCTGGAGATCAGCGTCACCTTGGCGCCGAGGTTCATGTAGGCCGAGGCGAACTCGGCACCCGTCACGCCCGAACCGACCACGATGAGGTGCTCCGGGAGCGCCTTCATGTCGTACAGCTGCGTCCAGGTGAGGATGCGCTTGCCGTCCGGCTTGGCGGAGTCGAGCTCGCGGGGCGAGGCGCCGACCGCGACGATGATCGTGTCGGCTTCGATGCGGTCGAAATCGGTGCCGCCCTGGCCGGTCGACACCACGATCGCCGTCGGGCCCTCGAGCCGGCCGTGGCCGGAGAGGATCCGCACACCGGCCTCGAGGAGCGTCGCGCGCATGTCCTCGGACTGCTGACCCGCGAGCGCCACCAGGCGCTTGTTCACGGCGGCGAGGTTGATCGCGATCTCAGGCTTGAGCGGCTTGCCGTTCTCGCCCTTGGCATAGAAGTTGACGCCGAGGTCGCTCGCCTCGGAGATCGCGACCGCGGCATCCGCCGTGGCGATCAGGCTCTTGGAGGGCACGACGTCGGTCAGCACGGCCGATCCGCCGACGCCCACGCGCTCGACCAGGGTGACTTCGGCACCCAGCTGGGCGGCTGCGAGAGCCGCCTCGTAACCGCCGGGACCGCCGCCGAGGACGGCGACGCGCTGAGTGCGCTCGAAAGTGGTTGAAGACATGGAATCCATTCTCGCGCAATCCTGGCACCGGAGCCTGCACCTTCCTAGAGTGGATCCATGCCCGAGACACACAGCAACCCTCTCGACGACCCCACTGCGAACCCCTTCGAGGTGGCCCAGCAGGCCGCCGCGGACATCGCACGCCTGACCGGCGTCGAGCAGCACGACATCGCCCTCACCCTCGGCAGCGGCTGGGGCAAGGCCGCCGACATCATCGGCGAGACCGTCGCCACGATCCCCGCCACCGAGGTCACCGGCTTCTCCAAGCCCGCCCTGGAGGGTCACGTCGGCACCCTGCGCAGCATCCGCACACCCGAGGGCAAGCGCGTTCTCGTGATCGGTGCCCGCACGCACTACTACGAGGACCACGGCGTTCGTCGCGTCGTGCACAGCGTCCGCACAGCCGCCGCCACCGGAGCGAAGATCATGGTGCTCACGAACGGTGCCGGCGGCATCCGCGAGACCTGGACGCCCGGCCAGCCGGTGCTGATCAGCGACCACATCAACCTGACCGCGGACTCCCCGCTCGAGGGTGCGACGTTCATCGACCTCACCGACCTGTACTCGAAGCGGCTGCGCGACATCGCCCGCGGCATCGACCCGAGCCTCGACGAGGGCGTGTACACGCAGTTCCGCGGCCCGCACTACGAGACTCCGGCCGAGGTGCAGATGGCGAAGGCCATCGGCGGGCACATCGTCGGCATGTCGACCGCACTCGAGGCGATCGCCGCCCGCGAGGCCGGCATGGAGATCCTCGGGTTCTCGCTCATCACGAACCTCGCTGCCGGCATCCAGCAGACGCCGCTCAGCCACGCAGAGGTGATCGAGTCCGGTCGTGAGGCGGAGCCCGTGATCTCGGCACTGCTCGCCCGAGTGGTCGAGGCGCTGTGAGCGAGGAGCTGCTCACCCAGGCGCGCGCCTGGCTGCGCCAGGACCCCGACCACGAGACGCGCGACGAGCTCGCCGGGCTCATCACGCGCACCGCCGGCGGCGACGCCGCTGCGACCGCCGATCTGGCCGACCGCTTCCGCGCCAGGCTCGCCTTCGGCACCGCCGGACTCCGCGGCGAACTCGGTGCCGGCAGCAACCGCATGAACCGTGTTCTCGTGGCACAGGCCGCAGCCGGATTCGCCGCGTACCTGCGCGAGCGAGCCGGTGACGCGACACCGACCGTGGTGATCGGCTACGACGGACGCCGCAACTCGCGCGTCTTCGCGACCGACTCGGCCGAGCTGTTCGCGGGAGCCGGTCTCCGTGCGATCCTGCTCCCCCGCCTGCTGCCCACCCCTGTCCTCGCCTTCGCGGTGCGGCATCTCGGCGCGGATGCCGGCGTGATGGTGACGGCGAGCCACAACCCGCCGAACGACAACGGCTACAAGGTGTACCTCGGCGGAGCCGACCGGGGTTCGCAGATCGTCGCACCGGCGGATGCCGAGATCGCGGCGCACATCGCCCGCATCGCCGACTCCGGGTCCGTCGCGACCCTCCCCCGCTCGACAGACTACGAGACGGCCGGCGAGGAGGTCGTGCGGGCATACGTCACGGCGACCGCCGCAGTCGCTCCGGCACCGCCGAGTGCGTCCGGGCTCCGCTGGGTGTACACGGCGATGCACGGCGTCGGCTGGGAGACGCTCTCGAGCATCCTGCGGTCCGCGGGCTACCCGCAGCCTGCGGTGGTCGACCAGCAGTTGCGACCGGATGCCACGTTCCGCACGGTGTCGTTCCCGAACCCGGAAGAGCCGGGCGCGATGGACCTGTCGATCGCCAGGGCCAAGCGCGCCAGAGCCGACTTCATCCTCGCCAACGATCCAGACGCCGACCGCCTCGCGGTCGCCGTGCCGGATGAGTCGGCCGCGGACGGCTGGCGACGCCTCACCGGCAACGAGGTCGGCCTGCTGCTCGGAGCACGCGCGGCACGGGCCGCGGAGGGCACGCCCGGCGCCTCGCTCGCCTGCTCCCTCGTCTCCTCGCCTGGCCTCGCGGCCGTCGCAGCGCACCACGGACTGGACTTCCATGAGACGCTCACCGGCTTCAAGTGGATCTCACGTGCCCCCGGCATGGTCTTCGGCTTCGAAGAGGCCCTCGGCTACCTCGTGAATCCCGAGACCGTGCGCGACAAGGACGGCATCTCTGCTGCGGTCGCGATCCTCGGCCTCGCGGCAGAGGCACGCGAGCGCGGCGCGACGCTCTCGACGCTGCTCGCCGAGCTCGGCGACACCTACGGCCACTTCGCGAGCGGCCAGGTGTCCGTGCGCGTCGACGACCTGTCGATCATCGGCACCGTGATGGCGTCGCTTCGTGAGACGCAGCCGACGCGGATCGGGGATCACACGATCGACTCGGCCGAGGACCTGCTGCACGCCGCGCCGGGCACCCCGTCAGGCGACGTGCTGCGGTATCGACTGTCGGACGGCTCGCGCGTGATCGTGCGTCCGAGCGGCACCGAGCCCAAGCTCAAGGTCTACATCGATGCGAAGGGCGACGACGCGGCGCTGGCCGGCGCGGCGGTCGTCGAGCTCGAGGCCGGGGTGCGGGCACTGCTGGACGAGCGGTCCTGACCGCGCCATCCTCCGGCTGTCGGCGGCGCTGGATCTGTCCGCCGCGCCGCCGATAGCATCGGAGCATGGCCAACAGACGCGTGATCATCAGCGCCCACAACGGCGTGCATGCCAGGCCGGTCGCCGAACTGGTGCGAGTCGTGCAGGCGCACGTGAACCCGGTGACGCTGCGAACCGCGTCAGGCGCCTCTGTCGATCTCAGCAGCGTGCTCGCGCTGATGGACCTCGGGCTGGAACGCGGCGATGCAGTGGTGCTCGAGACGGCGGACTCGGCCGATGCCGCTGCCGTGCTCGATGCGCTGGCCGAGGTCCTCGACCCGCGCTGATCGGCCGCGGTCGCGGGCGAGGTCAGCCGTCGATGACGGCGACGAGCTCGTCGAGGAACGACTCGAAGCTCGACGCCCTGCGCACGATGCGCTGCACGCTGTCGCGCTCGCTGAACACCTCGACGAGCTGCTCGAACACGGTCTGGAACGCGGCACGATCGCTCTCGCTGAATGCGGCGAGCGCGACGACCTGCACGCGGCCGTCTCCCCACGCCGCCGAGCCGTCTGCGACGCCGATCGCGATCGCCGTCCTGGTGGCGGTCATCTGCAGCGCGTGGGGCACCGCGAGCGCGTCGGTGAACGCGGTCGACGACATCTGCTCGCGGGCGATCGTGTTCTCGATGTAGTCCTCGCCGATCAGGCCGGCACGCACCAGTCGGTCGCCGAGCAGCCTGATGATCGCCTCCTCGCCCTGGTCCGGCAGCGGCGAGATGTAGGCGTCGGCCTGGAAGTAGCGGGCGAGCTCCCCGCGGAGGCGGGTGAGCCGACGCGCCCGGCGCAGACGGCCGGCCGCGGACTGGATGCGATCGACGTCCGCTTCGGTGAGGAACGGCTGGATGCGCACGAAACGGTCACCGGAGATGGCGGGTTCGATCGTGCTGAGCACCAGGTCGGTGTCGAACGACGACCAGTCGGGGTCGACGTTCGTGACGACGCTCGTCACCTCGATGGCCGACCCGAGCGAACGGTCAACGCTCGAGCGCAGCAGCTCGTGCAGCTCGTAGTACCCGGGGCAGACGATCGTCGCGGTCAGGATCGACTCGGCCTTCCGGCTGCGCTCCAGACGTCCACCGACGTGCATCGCGATGTAGGCGATCTCGTCGTCGTGGATGGGTGCGCCGAGGCGGTCGTGCAGCCCGCTCGCGATCGACACGGCGACCTCGAAGATCATCGGGTACGAGGTCTTCAGCGAGCGCGTGAGCGGGTTGCGCGTCAGCGCGCTCTCCTCGGCGCGACGCAGCAGGTTCTGCACATGCAGAGCGAGCCGCAGGATGAAGGTCTCGTCGACCAGGTCGACCTGGTAGTCGTCGGCTGCGCGCTGGATCACCGCCCGCACCGCGGCATCGACCGCCGGGTCGACGCTGCTGCGCGCGACGTCGCCGCTCGCGTCCTCGCCGGGCGCGACGATGCGGGTGAGCACGAGCGAGGCCAGGTGACCACTGTCGCCCTCCCCCAGGCTGACAGCGAAGTGCTCGCCGGCGAGGCGGGCGATCACCGCGCCGACTCTGGGGATCTCGGGCCGCGCACCGGCCGGCCCCGATTCGAGCGCATGCCCTGAGGCGACGCGGTCAGCGGCGATCGCGATGTGCAGGAGGACGTCCGAGATCGCGAGCTCGTTGACGAAGTATCCGAGCGCACCGAGCTCTCGCACGAGCGCTGACTTGAACGGGGCGACGGCGTGCGGCGCCACCGCGCTGCCCTGGAGCGCGCGGCGGAACGTCTCGGGGTGGAAGGATGCGGCATCCATCTCGTCGTGCGCGAGCCGACTCAGCAGGCGGCGCTGCGCGCCCTCGTTGCCACGGAGCCGCACGAGCTCCCTGTCTCGTTCGAGCACGAGGTCGGTGCCGTCGAGCAGTCCGCGCACCCTGGCCAGGTCGGCCTCGAGCGTCGCCTCGCTCACGTGCAGCCTGGCGGCCGTCTCGAAGACGTCGATGCCGGCCGGCTCGTCGAGCAGGGTGCGGACGAGTCCGTGCAGTCGATCGCGCGGCGCGGACTCTCCGGACTGGCGGGAGCGCAGCGCATCCCGCGCGGCTGCACCGGCGCGGTAGCCGGCAGGTCCCGACTCGACGGCATCGCCCTCGCTCGTGCGGGCGTTCAGCGCGGCGACGTAGCTGCGGATGCTGCGGGGCGTCACCCCGAGCAGATCGGCGAGGGTGCCGGCGGTCTCCCACGACTTCTGGCGGAGGAGGTGGGCGAGGAGTTGGTCCTGGCGCTGGCGCGACATGATCCCTCCTGTTTCCTCCGCGTGCTGACTGCACTGTCTCGACGTCTCTCCATGATGTCAGCTAGCGGGACCCGGTGCGCGGAAGCCGGTGTTCCGCAGGGGCGGAAAGGAACCTGGTGGTGACCGCATCGCAACTCTCACAGACTGTTCTCAGGAAGGTTGGAATCGATGAAGATCCTTGTGGTGTGCGGCGCCGGTGCGTCCAGCACGTTCGTCGCTCAGCGACTCCGCCGTGCCGCAGAGCACGCCGGTCTCGCCTGGGACGCAGCAGCAGGGATGGAGACCTCCGTCGTCGAAGGCGGCCAGGATCTCGTGCTCATCGGTCCGCATCTCGCCGAGCGGATCTCCGCGATCCGCAGCATGGTGAGCGTGCCAGTCGCCCTCCTCCCCGACGACGTCTTCGCCGATCGGGACGGCGAGCGAACGCTCGCGCTCGTCCGCACGCTTCTCACCGACAGCACCCCCTCGGAAGGAACATCATGACCGCCACTCGCACCGTCCGCATCGGCTCATCGCACGGACTGCACGCCCGGCCGGCGAAACTGTTCGCACAGGCAGCCAAGGAGTCGGGGGTCGCCGTCACGGTCGCCAAGGACTCCGGCAAGCCCGTCAACGCCGCCAGCATCCTCGGCGTCATCGCCCTGGCCATCGAGCACGGCGACTATGTGACGCTGACCGCGGAGGGCGACAACGCAGAAGGCGTGCTCGACACGCTCACCGAGCTCCTCACCACCGATCACGATCAGGACGCCGCAGGATGAGCACCCTCCGCGGCGTGGGCATCGGCCTGGGCGTCGCCCAGGGACCGGTCGTCCGCATGACCGAGGCGTCGCCAGCCCCCGACCAGACTCCGAGTACGCTGAGCGCCGACGACGAGCGCGCCCGGGTTCGCGACGCGGTCACGGTCGTCGCGCAGGAACTGAACGACCGCGGCGCAGCGGCCGGCGGCTCGGCGCAGGAGGTTCTCGAGGCTCAGGCCATGATCGCCGAGGACCCGACCCTCCAGGACGAGGTCGACACCCGGCTCGACGCCGGCGCGACCGCAGAATGGGCCGTGCACGACGCCTTCGCCGGCTTCCGTGCGACGCTCGAGGCCGTCGGCGGCTACCTCGGCGAGCGCGCCGCCGACCTCGACGACATCGCGCAGCGCGTGCTCACACGTCTTCGTGGGGTCGAGGCGCCTGGCGTGCCCGATCCCGGGCATCCGTTCGTGCTGGTCGCCCGCGACCTCGCACCGGCAGACACCGCGCTGCTCGACCTCGACCAGGTGCTCGCACTGATCACGATCGACGGCGGCCCGACCTCCCACACGGCGATCCTCGCCAGGGAGAAGGGCATCGTCGCGATCGTCGGCGCCGTCGAGGCGACCGGCCTCGAGACCGGGCAGACCGTGATCGTCGACGCCGCAGCAGGCGTCGTCACGATCGACCCGAGCGACGACGAGAAGGACCGTGCAGCCCAGCGCTCCGCCGCCCGCCTCGCCGCGGATGCCGCACCGCTCACTCCCGGCGCCCTCGCAGACGGCACGCCGATCCCGTTGCTGGCGAACCTGGGGAAGCCGGCTGACGCCGCGGACGCCGTCGCGCGCGGGGCCGAGGGCGTCGGGCTGTTCCGCACCGAGTTCCTGTTCCTCTCCGCACAGCAGGCACCGACAGTCAGCCAGCAGCGCGAGTCGTACCGTGAGCTCCTCGCCGCCTTCCCCGGGCAGAAAGTCGTCGTCCGCATGCTCGACGCCGGTGCGGACAAGCCGCTCGCCTTCCTGAACGACGCGCACGAGGAGAACCCGGCGCTGGGTCTGCGCGGACTCCGTGCGCTGCGCGCCAGCGAGGACATCCTCCGCGAGCAGCTGACGGCCCTCGCCGAGGCGGATGCCGCGACCGAGGCAGACCTGTGGGTCATGGCCCCGATGGTCACCACGGTCGAGGAGACCGAGTACTTCACCACGCTCGCCCGCGAGTACGGGGTGAAGACGGCCGGCGTCATGGTCGAGGTGCCGGCGAGCGCGCTGCTCGCTGATCGCGTGCTCGCGCACGCGGACTTCGCCTCGATCGGCACGAACGATCTGACGCAGTACACGATGGCGGCCGATCGGATGCTCGGTTCGGTCGCCGGATTCCAGGACCCGTGGCATCCGGCGGTCCTCCGCCTGGTGCGCGAGGTCGGTGCAGCCGGCGCCCGCGTCGGCAAGCCGATCGGCATCTGCGGCGAGGCTGCGGCCGATCCGCTGCTCGCCGTGGTCCTGGTCGGCCTCGGCGCCACGAGCCTGTCGATGGCTCCGGCAGCCCTCGCCGATGTTCGACTCGCGCTCTCCCAGCGCACCCTCGACGAGGCCCGCAGCCTCGCCGAGTCCGCGCTGGCGGCGGACGACGCCGCCGGTGCACGCCAGGCCGCTGCAGACGCAGCAGCGGCCTTCCCCCTCCACCAGAAAGAGACGACATCATGACGACGACGTCACCAGCCGCCACGAAGTCCGGCGGCCTCCGAACGGGCGTGCAGCGTTTCGGCACGTTCCTCTCCGGCATGATCATGCCGAACATCGCGGCCTTCATCGCGTGGGGCTTCATCACCATGCTGTTCATCCCGAAGGGCTTCTTCGGAGCCGAGAGCCCCTTCGGCTGGCACTGGGCGCCGGTCGCCGAGATCATCGGCGGCGGCGGCGACTCCGCCGTGATCGGCTGGCAGGGCGCCATGACCGCTGTCGCCGAGGGCGACGGCGGCAACTTCTTCGCCTACGTCGGCCTGGTCGGACCGATGGTCACCTACCTGCTGCCGCTGCTGATCGCGAACACCGCAGGCCGCATGGTCTATGGTGAGCGCGGTGGTGTCGTGGCCACCATCGCCACGATGGGTGTCATCGTCGGCACGAACATCCCGATGTTCCTCGGCGCCATGATCATGGGTCCGATCGCGGCCTGGATCACGAAGCAGATGGACCGCCTGTGGGACGGCAAGATCCGCCCGGGCTTCGAGATGCTCGTGAACAACTTCTCCGCCGGCATCCTCGGAATGATCCTCGCGATCGTCGGGTTCTTCGCCTTCGGCCCGGTCATGCTCGGCATCAGCGCCGTGCTCGGCGCAGCGGTCGACTGGCTCGTGTCGCTCAGCCTGCTGCCGCTCGTCTCGATCATCGTCGAGCCGGCCAAGGTGCTGTTCCTGAACAACGCCATCAACCACGGCGTGTTCACGCCGCTCGGCATCGAGCAGGCAGCGGACACCGGCAAGTCGATCCTGTTCCTCATCGAGGCGAACCCCGGCCCCGGTCTCGGCCTGCTCCTCGCGTTCACGTTCTTCGGCGTCGGCGCCGCGAAGGCATCCGCACCGGGTGCTGCCATCATCCAGTTCTTCGGTGGCATCCACGAGATCTACTTCCCGTACGCGCTGAGCAAGCCGACCACGATCCTCGCCCTGATGGCGGGTGGAGCGGCAGGTGTCACCACGAACATGGTCCTCGGCGGCGGTCTCGCATTCCCCGCCGCACCTGGCAGCATCATCGCCGTGACGGCAGCGGCAGTCGGCGGCGGCGTCGGCAACCTCCTCGTCGTCTACCTCTCGGTCGTGATCGCCGCCGTCGTGACGTTCCTGATCACCGGCGTCATCCTGCGGGCATCGCGCAAGCGCGACCTCGAGGCTGAGGGCGACACGTTCGGCGCGGCCATCGCTCAGACCGAGGCGAACAAGGGCAAGTCCTCCGCCGCCATGGATGCGCTCCGCGCCTCCTCCGGCACTGCGGCGGCCGGCACGGCTGCGGGTGCAACCGGTGGTGTCGCGACCGACCGTCGTATCGAGAACGTCGTGTTCGCCTGCGACGCCGGCATGGGCTCGTCCGCCATGGGTGCGAGCGTGCTCCGCAACAAGTTCAAGAAGGCTGGTGTCGACGGCGTGACCGTCACCAACCAGGCCATCGCGAACCTCGACGGCACGGCCGATCTCGTGATCACGCAGCAGCAGCTGACGGATCGCGCGAAAGCTCAGTCGCCGAACTCGATCCACGTCTCGGTCGACAACTTCATGAACTCTCCGAAGTACGAAGAGGTCGTCGAGATGGTGCGCGAGCAGCACGACAGCGGCGCGGCGAGCACCGACGCGTGATAGACCCGGTGGGGCGGATGCCACGGCATCCGCCCCACCGCCACATCCTCAGAAAGGAAACACCATGAGCGTTCTCACCCTCGGCCAGGTCCGTATCCACTCCGGCAGCAGCACGCAGGAGGCGGCACTGCAGGAGGCAACCGACATCCTCGTCACGGCAGGTGCGGTCACCCCCGCCTACGTCGACGCGATGCGTCAGCGAGAGGAGACCGTCTCGACCTACATGGGCAACGGCCTCGCCATCCCGCACGGCACGAACGACACGAAGGACGCGATCCTCGCCTCCGCGCTCTCGGTCGTGCGCTATGACGGCGGCGTGGACTGGGCGGGCGAGCAGGCGACCTTCGTGATCGGCATCGCCGGCCGCGGCGACGAGCACCTCGAGATCCTGTCGCAGATCGCGATCCTCTTCTCGGATGACGACGATGTCGCGAAGCTCAACGCCGCGCAGACCCCCGACGAGCTCTTCGCACTGCTGTCTGCGGTGAACGAGGGATGAAAGCGGTCCACTTCGGCGCCGGCAACATCGGGCGCGGATTCGTCGGCCTGCTGCTGCACGAGGGCGGCTACGAGGTCGTGTTCTCCGACGTCGCCGATGCGCTCGTCGACGCGATCAACGCGGCCGACTCGTACACGGTGCACGAGGCAGGACCCGGCGGTGTCGACCACGTCGTGACCGGCTTCCGCGCGGTCAACAGCCGCACCGACCCGGATGCGCTGACGCAGGAGATCGCGACGGCGGATGTCGTCACGACCGCGGTCGGCCCGACCGTGCTGCGCTTCGTCGCACCGGCGATCGTGGCCGGGCTCGCACAGCGCTCCACCGACGCCGCTCCCCTGCAGGTCATGGCCTGCGAGAACGCGATCGGCGCGACCGATCTGCTCCGCACCGAGATCGAGGCGGCGGCAGGGGCGGATGCTGCCACGATCCTGTCGCGCGCGGTGTTCGCGAACACGGCCGTCGACCGCATCGTCCCGGCGCAGGCGCCCGGTGGCGGCGTCGACGTGACGGTGGAGCCGTACTTCGAGTGGGCGATCGAGTCGACGCCCTTCGGCGACACGTTGCCGAACATCCCCGGCGCGCACTTCGTCGACTCGCTCGGCCCCTTCATCGAGCGCAAGCTCTTCACGGTGAACACGGGTCACGCCGCCGCGGCCTACTTCGGCGCGCAGCGCGGCATCGAGCGCATCTCGGACGCGCTGGCAGACGGCGAGGTCGCCGAACGCGTCACCGCTGCGCTGGAGGAGACCTCGGCCGTGCTCGTCGCGACGCACGGACTCGACCCAAACGACCTGGCGCACTATCGGGCCACGATCCTCGAGCGGTTCCGCAACCCCGAGCTCGTCGACACCGTCCAGCGCGTCGGCCGGCAGCCGCTGCGCAAGATCTCACGCAACGAGCGCTTCGTCGGACCGGCCGCGATGGCAGCCGAGCACGGGCTCTCCTCGACCGCGCTGGTCGCCGCAGTCGCGGCGGCGCTCGCCTTCGACGACGCCGAGGACGAGCAGTCCGTCGAACTGCAGCAGCTGCTGCGCACCGAGGATGCCGTCGCATTCACCACACGCACGACAGGGCTCGATCCGGAGCATCCGCTGTTCGCCGCCGTCCGCGACGCCGTGCAGGAGCGTCAGGACGCCATCGCCGCGGCCTGACCCGGCACGCTCATGACGTCCTCGCGCACCCGCTACGATCGGTGCGCGGGGGCGTTTCGAGCAACGTGACGCGCGGGAGCAGCATGAGCACATACGCCGTGATCGGCGCAGGTCCGTCAGGACTCGCAGCGGTACGCGCCCTCACCAGACGAGGCATCGGCGTCGACGGCTACGAGACCTCGCACGGCGTCGGCGGCCTCTGGGACATCTCGAACCCGCGCAGCACCATGTACGAGTCGGCGCACCTGATCTCCTCGCGGACCACAACGGAGTTCACCGAGTTCCCGATGCGCTCGACCGTCGACTACCCGGGCCACCGGGTGCTGCTGGAGTACTTCCACGACTACGCCGAGCACTTCGGGCTCACCGAGCACTTCCGGTTCGACACCAGGGTCACCCGTCTCGAGCCGAAGGACGGCGGGTGGGATCTCACGGCGGTCGGCCCGGACGGCGCGCAGACACGGTGGTATCAGGGCGTCGTGCTCGCCAACGGCACACTCGCGGAACCCAATGTGCCGTCGTTCCCCGGTTCATTCTCCGGCGAGCTCATGCACACGAGCGCATACTCCTCCCCCACGCAGCTGACCGGCAAGCGCGTGCTCCTGATCGGCGCCGGCAACTCGGGCTGCGACATCGCGGTCGACGCAGTGCACCACGCGGCGTCCGTCGACATGAGCGTGCGGCGCGGTTACTACTTCGTGCCCCGGTACCTGTTCGGCAGACCCAGCGACACGCTCAACCAGGGCCGTCCGCTGCCGGCTCGCATCAAGCAGGCGATCGACAGCCGCGTGCTGCGTGCCTTCACCGGAGACCCGGTGCGATTCGGCTTCCCGAAGCCGGACTACCGCATCTACGAGTCGCACCCGATCGTGAACACCCAGGTGCTGAACCATCTCGGGCAGGGCGATCTGCGCATCCGCGCCGATGTCGATCGGTTCGACGGCGACGCAGTGCGCTTCCGCGACGGCACGTCCGACGAGTACGACCTCGTGCTGCTGGCCACCGGATACAGGCTCGACTACCCGTTCGTGGATCGCTCGCACCTCGCCTGGCAGGGCGCGGCACCTCGGCTATTCCTCAACATGTTCCCCGCTTCGTTCAACGGCCTGTTCGTGATGGGCATGATCGAGGCATCCGGAATCGGCTGGCAGGGACGCTTCGAACAGGCCGAACTGCTCTCCTCGTATCTGGCGGCGGTCGAGCAAGACCCTGCCGCCGCCGCACGGTTCCGCGCACGGGTCACCGACTCGCCATGGCCGGACGTCACCGGCGGATACCGCTATCTCGGACTCGACCGGATGGCGTACTACGTGAACAAGGATGCCTATCGCGACGCTGTGCGGCGTGAACAGCAGCAATTGACGACGTAGCCTGGACGCATGCAGAAGAAGCGTGGCCGGCGCGTACTCCGGTGGATCCTGGGAAGCCTCGCGCTCGTGCTGGTCCTCGCGGTCGGCGGCATCCTGATCTGGAGTCAGGTCGGGGTGATGCAGGCCGAGCCCGCGCCGCTGGCTTCGGTGCGGGACAACCCCGAGATCTCGGTCGAGGATGCCGCTCAGGGCATCGTGCTGACGCCGTCCGACGGCGAGTCCGAGATCGGGCTCGTGTTCGTCCCCGGCGCCAAGGTCGACCCGTGGGCGTACGCGGCGATCCTGCAGGGCGTGGTCGAGGACGGCGTCACGGTCGTGATCACGCGCCCGTGGCTGAACCTCGCATTCTTCGACCTGCGCGGCCTCGACTCGTTCACCTCCGCTGCTCCCGACATCGACACCTGGGCTGTGGGCGGGCACTCGCTGGGTGGCGTACGCGCCTGCCAGCTGGCTGCCGACGCTGATGCGCTCGTGCTCTTCGGCTCGTACTGCGCGACCGATGTGTCGGAGTCCGACCTCGCGGTGCTCAGCATCGCCGGCTCGGAGGACGGCCTGTCGACCCCTGCGAAGATCGCAGCGGCCAGGGCCCTCTTGCCGGCCGACGCCGAACTCGTCGTGATCGCCGGAGCATCCCACGCTTCCTTCGGCGACTACGGCCCTCAGGCCGGAGACGGCACCCCGACGATCTCCGACGACGAGATGCACGCCACCGTCACCGGGCTCCTCGACGACTTCGTGGCGCAGCAGCTGGCCACGCGCTGATATCCCCGGGGCGGGGCTCAGCGCATCAGCCGATGCGCTTGATCAGCGATTCCAGCCCCATGCCGTAGTCGATGCGCACGACGGGCAGCGCGAGCTTGTCCGTGCCGATCTGCACGGCGCCAGGCTCGATCGTGCGGGCCATCTCGAAGCCGGCCTGAGCCACGCCCTGCTTCGCGGTGTCATTGAAGTGGCCGAAGGGATAGGCCATCACCTCCCGGACGCCGAGGATGTCACCGGAGGCGTTCAGGTCGGCGGCGATCTGGTCGGCGGTCCAATTGACCATCCGGCCCTTGCCGTTGTCACCTGCCTGGTGCATGTCGTTCGTGTGCGACCGACGGAGCACGTACAGCGATGGCGGCGGATCCTGTCGGTACGCCGTGATCATGAACGACGTCGTGAGCACCTTGTACTTGTCGACGATCGGCACCGCGAGGTCGAACCAGGTCTGATCCGCGTCGTCATCCGTAATGATGACGGATCGTGCAGGGAGGAACAGCCGGCCGTCGATGAAGGCACTCAGCTCGTCCCAGGTCGGCAGGTAGAAGCCGGTGGTCGCGATGTGGTTCATCTGGGCGTCGAAGTCGCCGATGTACGCGTAGTTGCCGCGCAGCCACCCCTTCTCGCCCTCGGGGTTCGTCGTGAACTGGTGGTACATCAGGATCGGGATCCGCGCCGCCTCTGCGACGTTCTCGTCCGGGGTCTTCCATGCGCCGAAGAGCTCGACCTGCTGATCGGTGCAGACGACCGGGTCAGCGCCGTTCACGCGCCCGGCTGTCGTGAAACCCTGCGCGTCGACGGCGGTGGCGTACCAGCCGGCGAACACGAAGCCGTCGCGGCTCGGGATCGGGAGGGCCTGGTAGAGCGCGCCCTGCTGCTGCAGCATCGGCTCCTGGACGATCCCGTCACCCACGAACGATGCCGCGCATGCCAACGGGTCACCCGAGTCGGCCACGAGCTGCTCGGCGAGCGAGAGCGGATGCGGAATCGCGGTCGCCTCCGCCTTCGGCACCGGCTCAGGAGGTGTCCTGTTCAGCCACAGGACGGCACCGACGCCGCCACCCACCACGATGACGGCAGCCGCCACGATCACTGCGATGACGCCCCCGCGTCGCCTCCCCCTGGCGGCCATGGTCAGATGTCGAAGCCCTCGGCGATCATCTCCACGAGCTCTTCCCGCTCCTCGACGGGGAGGAAGGCGGCGGATGCTGCGTTGAACTGGAAGGCCTCGAGGTCGTCGAGGTCGTACTCGAAGGCCTCGACGAGCAGCGCGAGCTCGCGCGTCAGCGAGGTGCCGCTCATGGTGCGGTTGTCGACGTTCACCGTGACGGAGAAGCCGAGCTGGTACAGCAGGTCGAAGGGGTGATCGGCGAGGGTCTTGCCCCACGCGGCGATCGCCCCGGTCTGCAGGTTCGACGACGGCGACAGCTCGAGCGGGATCTCACGGTCGCGCACCCAGCGGGCCAGGTCGCCGAACTGCACCTGCACCTCGTCGCCCTCTTCCGTGACGACCTGGAGGTCCTCGGCGATACGCACGCCGTGGCCCAGTCGCAGTGCGCGACCGTCGATCAGCGCCGAGCGGATCGAGTCGGGTCCTGCAGCCTCGCCGGCGTGCACCGTCACCGGGAAGAAGTTGTCTGCGAGGTAGCCGAAGGCGGCCCGGTGGTTCGACGCGGGGAACCCGTCCTCGGGGCCTGCGATGTCGAAGCCCACAGCCCCTCGGCCGCGGAAGGCGACCGCGAGCTCCGCGATCTCCAGCGAGCGGTCCGTGTGACGCATCGCGGTGATGAGCTGGCCGACGCGGATGCTGTGACCGTCGCGGTCCGCTGCCTCCTCGCCCTCCTCGATGCCCTGCTGCACTGCCTCGACGGTCTGCTCGAGCGTCAGCCCACCGGTGAGGTGCTGCTCAGGGGCCCACCGGACCTCGCCGTAGATCACGCCGTCCGCAGCCAGATCCTGCACGAACTCGCGGGACACGCGGGTCAGAGCAGCTGCCGTCTGCATGACGGAGATGCTCACGTCGAAGGTCTTCAGGTACTTCACCAGCGAGCCGGAGTCGCTCTGCGAACGGAACCACTTCCCGAGCTTCGAGGCATCCGTCTCCGGCAGCTCGATGCCGGCGGCATCCGCGAGCTCGATGATGGTCGCGGGGCGCAGCGCACCGTCGAGGTGATCATGCAGCGACACCTTCGGGAGACTGCGCAGGGATGCTCCCTGGATCGTGACGTCGCCGTTCGGGTCGATCGACATGGTGGTCCTCTCAGAAGTCGTGCAGGTCGTCCCGGTGGTGCAACTCGTGCGGTCGGGCAGGGCCAAGCCTAGGCCGTGATGCGCTCCCGCACGATCGGGCCGCGCTCGGTGGCTGCGTCTCCGATCTCCCACGCACCGTCGAGCGCCTCGAGCGCGCGCGGGAACCGTGCCTCATCGGCGGCCGATAGCGTGAACAGCGGCTGTCCGGCGACGACGCGGTCACCAGGCTTCGCATGCAGATCGATGCCGGCCTCGAAGACCACGGGGTCCTCGGCGCGGGCGCGACCGGCGCCGAGGCGCCAGGCTGCGACGCCGAACGGCAGCGCGTCGAGGCGGGCGAGCACGCCATCCTCCGGCGCGGTGACCACGTGGGTCTCGCGGGCGGTGGGGAGCGGAGCATCCGGATCGCCGTCCTGCGCGCGGATCATGGCCTTCCAGCCGTCCATCGCGCGGCCGTCGTCGAGCGCGCGCTCGACATCGGCATCCGGCTGCCCGGCGAGCGCCAGCATCTCGCGGGCGAGGGCGATCGTGAGTTCGCGTACGTCGGCAGGACCGCCGCCGGCGAGGATTTCGACCGACTCGCGGACCTCGTTCGCGTTGCCGATCGCGAGACCGAGCGGCACGTTCATGTCGGTGAGCAGCGCCGTGGTCGCGACACCCGAATCGGTGCCGAGTGCGACCATCGTGCGCGCGAGCTCGCGGGCACGGTCGATGTCCTGCATGAAGGCGCCGGAGCCGAACTTCACGTCGAGCACGAGCGCATCGGTGCCCTCGGCGATCTTCTTCGACATGATGCTCGACGCGATCAGCGGGATCGCCTCGACCGTGCCGGTGACGTCACGGAGCGCGTAGAGCTTCTTGTCGGCTGGTGCGAGGCCGGAGCCTGCGGCGCAGATGACCGCACCGACATCGCCCTGCATCTGGGCGAACATCTCCTCGTTGCTGAGCGCAGCGCGCCAGCCGGGGATCGACTCGAGCTTGTCGAGCGTGCCGCCGGTGTGACCGAGTCCTCGGCCGCTCAGCTGCGGAACAGCCACGCCGAAGACCGCGACGAGCGGCGCGAGCGGCAGGGTGATCTTGTCGCCGACTCCGCCGGTGGAGTGCTTGTCGACCGTCTTCTTGCCCAGCGAGGCGAAGCTCATCCGCTCCCCCGAGGCGATCATCGCGTCGGTGAGCACCCGGATCTCGTCGCGCTCCATGCCGCGCTGGAAGATCGCCATCGCGAACGAGGCCATCTGCGCGTCTGACACGTAGCCGCGCGTGTACGCGTCGACTATCCAGCGAAGCGCCTGCTCCGGGACGACACCGCCGTCGCGCTTGGCGCGGATGACATCCACCGCGTCGAAAGGCTCTACGGTCATCTCAAAACTCCTCTGGTCCCTGTGCTTCGACAGGCTCAGCAACCCATTCGCGCATCATCGTGCGTCGTCCAGGTCGCGCGGCCCGAACGCATCGGGCAGCACCTCGTCGATCGTTCGGATGCCGGAGACGGTCTCCAACAGCATCCCTGGCATCGCGTGCTCGAACAGCAGCTGCCGGCAGCGGCCGCACGGCATGATCGTCTGCCCGTCGTTGTTCACGCACACGAAGGCGACGAGCTGGCCGCCGCCCGACATGTGCAGGTCGCCGACCAGCGCGCACTCGGCGCACAGGGTCACTCCGTAGGAGGCGTTCTCGACGTTGCATCCGGCCACGATGCGACCGTCGCCGACCAGTGCTGCAGCACCAACGCGGTAGCGCGAGTACGGTGCGTACGCCTTGGTCATGGCTTCGGTGGCGACCTGACGGAGCTCGTCCCAGTCGATGTCTGTCATTGCGATGGTTCCTTCTTCTCGACAGGCCTAGGACTTGATATAGGGCTTGCCGGTGGCGGCAGGGGCCTTGATCTGTCCGGCGAACCCGGCGACCGCGAGCAGCGTCACGACGTACGGCAGCATCAGCATGAACTCGCCGGGGATCGGCGTCTTCAGGATCGACAGCAGGTTCTGCAGGTTCGTGGCGAACCCGAAGAGCAGCGCCGCGAGCGTCGCGCGGATCGGATCCCACCGGCCGAAGATCACGGCGGCGAGTGCGATGAATCCGAGGCCGGCGGTCATGTCCTTGCCGAACTGCGGCACCGAGACGAGCGTGAAGTAGGCGCCGCCCATCCCGGCGATCGCACCTGCCAGCAGCACGTTCCAGAACCGGGTCGGGTTCACCTTGATGCCGACGGTGTCAGCGGCCTGCGGGTGCTCGCCGACGGCGCGCAGCCGCAGTCCCCACCTGGTGCGGTACAGACCCCACGCCACCACCGCGACGGTGATGAACATCAGGTACCCGATGAACGTCTGGTTGAACAGCACCGGCCCGATGATGGGGATGTCGCTCAGCAGCGGGATCTCGACCCGGGGGAAGCGCACCGGGGCGTTCAGCGTCGACTCGTTGGGTGCCAGCAGTGCGCCGTAGAGGAACCCGGTGAGACCGGTGACGAGCACGTTGAGGACGACTCCGACGATGACCTGCTCGACGAGGTACTTGATCGCGAAGGCGGCGAGCACGCTGGCGACCAGGACGCCGCCGATCATCGCGCCGATCAGGCCGACGAACGGGTTGCCGGTGATGCTGGAGAGCAGCGCTGCCGAGAACGCGCCGAGCAGCAGCTGCCCCTCGATCGCGACGTTCACGACACCGGCACGTTCGCCGATGACGCCGCCCAGGGCGCCGAAGACGAGCGGGACCGACAGGGAGACCGCGCCGAAGAGCAGGCTCGTGACGGGCACGAGGCCCCCGGCCGCCGCCCAGACCAGGAACGCGAAGACGGCGAGCACGCTGTACGCGACCACCAGCCACAGCGAGGGCGTGCGATACGTCCAGGCGCGGAGGAATCCGCCGACAGTCAGGACCACCAGGATGCCGAACACGACCCAGAACGTCGATGCGGTCGGCAGCGCGACGTCGGCTAGGGCGAGCGCCGACGACTGGTCGGAGAGTCGGAACGTGCTGATGCCGTCGCGCGGCACGAACACGAAGAGCAGCGCGAGGAGCACAGTGGCCCCCGCGAGCACGATCGGCGCCTTCAGGTGCCGCTCCTTCACGGAGGCGAGCTGCACTGTGCCGTCAGCCGCCTGGCTCTGCACGAGAGACATCATGCCGTCACCGCCTTCTTCGCGGCCTTGGCTCTGAGCCGTGCCGCCTTCTCGATGTCGGTCTTCGGCAGGAAGAACACTGCACGCAGCAGCGGCGGCGCGGCGATGAAGAGCACGACGAGCGACTGCACGACGAGCACGATGTCGACCGGGATGTCCTGCGCCTGCATCGAGAACGACCCTGCCTTGAGAGCCCCGAACAGGATGCCGGCGGCGAAGGTGCCCCAGGCGCGGCTGCGTCCGAGCAGGGCGACCGTGATCGCGTCGAAGCCGATGCCGGCGTCGATGGTCTCGGTGACACCCGTGGTGACGGCACCCTGGATCTGGTTCATGCCGGCGAGGCCGGCGAGGGCTCCGGCGAACAGCATCGCGTACACGTAGATGCGCTGCACGCTGATGCCCGCGGCGCGCGCAGCGTGCGGGTTCTCGCCCACCGCCCGCATCCGCATTCCGAGAGACGACCGCTCGATGAGCCACCAGACGAACAGCGTGGCCAGGATCACGATCACGAAGCCCAGGTCGAGCAGGGGGAACTGCGGGCCGAGCAGGGTCGGGAACTGCGCGCTCTCCGGCGTCGCCGATCCCAGGGCCTGGTTCGTGCCCGGCTTCTGCAGCAGCCCTGGCGTGCGGATCATCCACAACAGCAGGTAGTACGCGATGTAGTTGAGCATGATCGTGAGGATCACCTCGTGCGCACCCGTGCGGGCTTTGATGAGACCGGCGATCGCACCCCAGAGCGCGCCACCGGCGATGCCGGCGATCAGCGTCACGGGGATGTGCAGCCAGATCGGCAGGTCGAGCGAGAACGTCAGCAGCGCCGCGACGGCGACACCGATGAGCATCTGGCCGCGGGCACCGATGTTGAACAGTCCGACCCGGAACGCCAGCGCGACGCCGAGGCCGGCGGCGATCAGCGGCGCGGCGAAGCCGAGGGTGTTGGTCAGCGGGCGGATCTGCGCGGCGAAGTCAGCCCCGCGTGCATTGAAGATCGCGCCGCGGAACAGCGCCTCATAGCCGTTGTACACCGCGTTCCATGCCGCAGCGATCATGTCGGTGGGGCGGGAGAAGAAGTAGCCGGATGCCGTCTGGACGTCTTCGTTCGTGGAGGCGATGAGGATGCCGCCGACGATCAGCGCGAGCACGATCGCGAGGATCGTCGTGACCGCGTTGCCCCGGAGGATCTCCTTGAGGATGACGTTCCCACGCGGCGGCGGGGGCACTTCAGACGGGTCACGGGGAACCGTGCCGGTGCTCGTGCCGAGCTGCTCCGGCGGGATGCCCTTGGTCACGTCTCCTGCGCCGGGCGTCGCTCCGCTCACGCGGCCACCTCTCCTTCGGCCGCTCCGGCCATCATGAGTCCGAGCGTCTCCCGAGGCGTGTCGCCGGGGACGATGCCGACGATCGTGCCGCGGTACATGACCGCGATCCGATCGGCGAGAGCTGCGACCTCGTCG